>JGI24709J26583_10000060_pt1 | contig 72130 bp, 75 predicted proteins | sample BioPla2DNA1_FD_26583 | JGI IMG/M metagenome (IMG submission 26583) | reverse complement strand
CCCTTTATTTGTTTTTTCATCAAATTTTACCAACAATATATAATTTTGAGGTCAAATGAAAACAGACCTTTTTAAAAAAAGTCTGTTTGTCAACAATCTGAAAGGGACTTAATTGTCCCTTTGTCTGTTAAAATTGGCTTTTATCTTCATACAATTCGATGATAGCTTCTTCTTTTCTTACAAAAGCTAAGCGAACGGTATCTGATATTCTTTCATCAAATAATAATTCGTCACTATCATCAATATAAGGTTGAGCATCATCTACTAAATAAGCTACATGCCATTTTTTGGATAATACTTCAGGAAATCTTGTTCCTTCTTCAAATTTTAAATATTCAATTTTAAAATCATATTCATCAACAGATTCATTGACCCAAAATCCACCCCATTCATTAAAAATCATGTCAGGTTTTTTATTTAAAACCGGGATTCCAATATGCATATATTTAGCCGCCATAAAAATTACTCCTTAAAGAATACTGGCGTATGAGCTGGTGTATTCCATAATCTTAAAAATTCATCATCCCATTTTGCGAAGTTAAGTTGGAAACCAGCTGCTTCTTGAACGGTCAGGATTTCTCCAACCATATTGGCTACTACTTCAATACCTGATTCATTCAGATATTCTACTGTATCCTTATATAGAATGAGCATTTCCATCATTGTAGTAGCTCCACAGCCATTGACCATCACGAATGCTTTATCACCTTTTTTAAGATTTGTTGCCTCGATTAACAGTGGTGCCACTTCACGAATAGTTTCTTTACTATTCATCATTGGAACTCTCACCCCTCCACCTTCACCATGTTGGCCAGCTCCAATTTCCATCATATCAGTCTCACCTAAATCACCAAATGACATTCCATTTTGTGGATGAGTAGCATCAGTTGTCTTAATAGTGATGCTAGCCATATTATCTGCATATCTCTGAGCAATTTCAGCAACCTCATCTAGTGTTTTTCCTTCATTTGCCGCTGCAGCAGCAATATGATATAAAGCTACAGCTCCAGCTAGACCGCGTTTGTTATCTTCACCTTCGGGATCGTATTTGATTTCTTCGCCAGTGATAACCTGTCTAACATTCATATTTGCCTTACTTGCAAGTCTCATAGCTTGCTTTCCTGCCAGTTGATCTCCAGCATAATTTAAAGTTAACAGTAATACACCATGCCCTTTGTCAGCTTTTTGCATTGCTTCAAAAACAAGTTTTCCACTTGGTGCTGCAAATATGTCACCGTCAACCTGGATATCTAACATGCCTTTTCCGACAAAACCTTTTTGTGCTGGTTCATGGCCAGAACCGCCATAAGTAACAATGGTAACTCGATCGGCTTTTTCCAGATCTTTAGAAATGACCATATGTCCATCGACATACAAAACATCACTAAAAGCTAGTCCCAAGCCAACCAGTAGTTCATCAGTTACAGTTTCAGGACTATTGATAAATTTTTTCATCATAATATTTTCCTCCTTCTGATTTAAAATTATTTTTCAGCCATTCCTTTAAAGAAGTAGGACATTGATAAAGCACCAGCATCAGGAGTGCCCAGTGTTTTTTCTCCATAACTTTTAGCTCTACCAAATTTGGCTGTATAGTTTTTAGTTGCTTCAGCACCAAAAGCCGCTTCTGTTGCGGCAATTTCAAATAATTCATCAACACTTTGGGCCTTTAACAAGCCGGTACTAGCTAAAATTAAAGCATCCATCATAGTTTTATCACCGATTTTAGCTGTCGAAATATCGGCAAACTCTTTATATCCGTTAGTAAAAGTATCTTTTAATTCCTGTAAATTCATTTCATCGCTATTTATTGCAGCTTGTTGCATTCCATCGAAATAAGAATTCCATAAAGGAACTGAACTGCCACCACTTAAATCCATAATGGCATCCGCAATGTCTTCCAGCATATTTTTGATTGAGCCCTCTGATGAATTTACCGCATCAATTATGGCATTTGAAATTTTGACCATCGTCAGTCCGTGATCGGCATCACCGAAATGAGAGTCTATTTCGGTCAATTCTGCTTCATGAGCTTTAACCTCATTACAGCCATTAATAATTCTATTGGCAAACTCTTGTTTAGTTATTATCATGGTGCACCCTCTTTTCTAATTTTATTATAACAAACTCTAACGTTTTTTTGGAAAAATATTGTTAAAAAAGTTAAAATCTTAACAAATTAATTTAAATATGTTAATATATTAATGGTGATAAGAAAATGACACACGGTAAAAATGTTCCAAAAGCAACAAAACAACGTTATCCAATTTATTTAAAAGCTTTAAGAAAACTGAAATCTAATAATGTGGAGAGAGTTTTATCAAGCGAGCTTTCAGAGCTGGTAGATATTGCTTCGACCACTATCAGAAGAGATTTGTCTTTTATCGGTTGTTTAGGCAAGCAGGGTTATGGTTATGATGTTGAAAAACTGATTGGAGTATTTAATGAAGTGCTTGGAACTGGATTTGATGAAAAAATTATTTTAATTGGGTGTGGTAATTTAGGTCAAGCTTTGCTAAACTATAATCGTTGGGATTATGTCGTTGGAGAAATTGTTATGGCCTTTGATATAAAACCGGAGTTAGTTGGCAGAATTATTAAAAATATTCCAGTCTATCACATTGATGAACTGGAAAAGAAAATTCCAGAAGATTGCAGAATTGCAATTGTAGCTACTAGCGGAGATGTTCAGCAGCTGATTGAAAGACTGCAAAAATGTGGTGTAATTGGAATTATTGATTTTACACATACTCATATTCAGGTGCCTAAGGGAATGACTGTTAAAACTGTTGATGTGGTAACAAAAATTCAGGAACTGGTATTTGAAACCAATGTTATTAAAAAATTTAGATAGACTATGATCAAAGAACAATTAAGTGAGAAATTTTACAGAGAAAAGGATTAGCTGAGAACCTTAAATTATGTAACTTAAGATTGGAACACTTTGTGAGTTGGATTGGAGAATTAAGTAGACAATCCCGTAATCAGGCGTTAACGAAAAAAAGAACCAAAAAGGATGGTACCGCGGTAATTTTTCGCTCCTTGTCAGGAGCGTTTTATTTTTTAGGAGGAAAAGATTATGTTTGAATTTATGACAATTAGAGAGTTATATGAACTGTTTTCAGCTAATAATATGATGGAAATTGACGGTTTAGAGTATGTCCAGTTACAGGGATGGATTAAAACAAACCGTAACAATGGGCAGGTAGGTTTTATTGAACTTAATGATGGAACATATTTTAAAAATTGTCAGCTGGTTTATACTACAACATTACAAAACTTTGAAGAGGTATCTAAAAGTTTAACCGGCACAGCTATGACGGTTATTGGAAAGTTTAAATTGACTCCAAAAATGAAACAGCCGTTTGAACTCGAATTAACAGAGGCTATTATTGAAGCATCTTGTTCAAATGATTATCCACTACAAAAGAAAAGGCATACTTTTGAATATTTAAGAGAAATTCCTCATTTAAGACCTCGAACAAACACTTTTAATGCTGTATTTAGAGTTAGGAGTGCTTTAGCAATGGCTCTTCATGAGTTTTTCCAAAACCAGGGGTTTGTCTATGTTCATGCTCCAATCATCACTGGAAATGATGCAGAGGGTGCTGGAGAAGCATTCACTGTTACTACCAGAGAAGATGGCAATTATCAAAAAGATTTCTTTGGCAAAAGGGCATCTTTAACAGTATCTGGACAATTGCATGTTGAAGCATATGCTTTAGCTTATCGTGATGTCTATACTTTTGGCCCAACATTCAGAGCAGAAAATTCAAACACTAAAAAACATGCTAGTGAATTTTGGATGTGTGAACCAGAAATGGCTTTTGCTGATTTGGAAGATATTATCAATTTGATGGAAGATATGGTAAAAAGCTGTATTGAATATGTATTTGCCAACTGTCCTGAAGAAATGAAGTTTTTCAACAATTTTATCGATAAAGACAAAACTTTAATTGAACGTTTAAAGAAAGTTGTTGATAGCACATTTGCCAGAATTACTTATGAACAGGCATTAAATGAATTAAAAGAAGTAGAAGACAGTTTCCAATATAAGGTTCATTGGGGAATGGATATTCAGACAGAACATGAAAAATATCTGACTGAAAAACATGGTCCGGTATTTGTTATGAATTATCCTAAAGAAAGTAAAGCTTTCTATATGAGATTAAACGATGATAATAGAACTGTTGCCGCAACGGACCTGTTAATACCGGTAGTTGGTGAATTATGTGGAGGCTCACAAAGAGAAGAAAGATATGATGCCTTACTAAAGAGAATGAATGAAATGAATGTCCCGGTAGAACCGTTACAATGGTATCTGGATTTAAGAAAATATGGTTGTTGTATTCATTCAGGATTTGGTGTAGGTTTTGAAAGATTGCTGATGTATATCACTTCGATGGATAACATCAGAGACGTATCATCTTATCCAAGAACTCCAAAAAATTTAGAATTTTAAAATTTTGAAGTCTGATTTAAAATCGGGCTTTTTATGTATGTAATTTATCAATATTCTATTGAAAAAAATGAAATTTTCTTTTTAAAATTCTTTTTAAAATTGTTTACAAACAGTCGGATTTTGTTTTATAGTTATACTAAGTAAAATGTCAGAAAGGAAGATAATGATGAAAGAAACAAGGTGGACTATATTGTCCAAAGCAATTAAAAATAATGAACGCAGTTATCGTTATAATGGCAAGGTGTATTATATCAACAATGTTGACAGGTTTTTGGATAAATGGTCACAGTTGATAGTTATTGCTGTAGCCATGATAGGTTATTATGTTGTGCAAAATATTCTTAAGTTAGATACTAAAGTTTGGTATAACAATCTGATATTAGTAGTAATAGCTCTTGCGATTGCTTTTGGTGGTGTCACGATATATTTGTTTTTATATGGATTATATATTGATTTGAGACATAGAAATTAAATTATATTTTGTATTAAAAGTGTTTATGGTTTAATATCAAGTGTGTTAAAAGCACACTTTTCGTTTAAATCAATCAACTAATATTTATTTTATTCACTTTTATTGGTGTAAATAGTATAATTAGGAAGTGGAGGAGTTATTATGTTTGATAAAAAGATTAGGATTAAATGGCGTGTTGCTATCCCATTGGCATTAGGGGTTATTTTAGTAGCATATTTATTGATTGCTTTAATTGTTGGGTTGTTTTCTCCAAAAGATAAATTGGATATCTATACCATTGGAAATTTTAATGGGAAAAAGACTTTAGAAATTGTCAATAGTGAAGATAGAAGTAATCCGATTATGTTAAAAGATTATCATTTTTATGGTGAATCATTAAACTTATATTTTGAAATTTATGGAGACGATATTACCAAATCAAACACGTTAAATGGTAAGACTGTAATCCTGAAAGATCTGATTAACTCCAATAATGTGTTTACTTTTGCTGATTTAACAAGAGATGTGGATAATCAGATTGATTTAAGTAAACTGACTCCTGGTTTTTATAGTTTATACATTGTTGATGGTGATGTCAGCTATCGAGCTTATTATCAATCGGTTTTATCATTTAACAATACCTTCTATACTGTCAGTCGTTATGGTAAAAATTATAAAGTTGAAATAATTGCCGATAAACAATTGTTTGATGAAGTTAATACTGACAAAAGAAAGCCTCTTGTTGATGTTTTAGATCAAAACTATATATATATTAATGTAACTGTTGCTGAAGAATATCCTCAGTATGATATTGCGATTTCTACTTCTCCAGCTTTGACAATGACTGGTGTTTCACTGGTAGGTGAAGTAGTTGGAAATTTTGTCGAAGCCGAGCAAGTATACGAATTAGCTTTAAAAATTAAAGCCGATTTGGAAGCTAAAGGTTTAAAAGTTCTATTGTTGAAAGATGAATTTGGTCAGGATATTCAATACTATGGTAAAGGTGGTACTTTAGAAAAAGCATATAAGAGTGGGGCAAAATATATGATTCATCTGGATATGGATTATTATGGAAATACTGGAATTATGTATGCCAACAGATCTTCAGGAAGATTGGCGAAAAATATTTTTAATCATATTTTTGAAGATACCAACATTTTCCGTAACGAAAACTATCTGTTTAAATGTGATGTTGACAGTAATGGTGTAACAGATTTACAGTACGAAATTAGAGAAGCTGGAGGTATTGCCTTATCTGCTGGCACCTTCTCAGAGAGTTCGCAAACAAATACATTCGCTTTAAATAATAAGTATGGTATTGACACTATCCAGATTGTGACAACTAATATGTCAGATAGCGAAGAGATAAACATCTGGAATCAGCAGAAAGATAAAGTTGCCAGTGCGATTGTAAAAGGTATATTAGAGTATTTAAAAATAGCCAATTAAATTGGCTATTTTAATGGAGTAGTGAATGTTGTTAAAAATCAAAAATGGATGTAAGGACTTTGGTGGTGAAATACTATTTACAGACCTTGATTTTGAAATAAAGTCTAATGAAAAAGTAGCGGTAATTGGAAGAAATGGTTGTGGTAAAACAACCCTTTTGAAGATCATCAATGGAGATTGCAAATTAGACCAGGGTCAATTGATTATCGACAACAACATTTCGATTGGTTATTTATCTCAGCAGGCTTTTGAAGATGAAAATTTGACCGTAAGAGAGTCTTTTAATGAAGTATATAGACATATTCTGGATATCGAAAAAGAACTTAAAAAAGTAGCTGAAAGACTGGAAACAGAGTATTCTGAGGAACTGTTAGCTAAATTTGCCAGTTTACAACATCAATTTGAATGTCATAACGGTTATAATTACGACCAGCAACAGATAATGTTATTTACCAGGTTTGGCTTTTCTATTGAAGATCTGGATAAAAAAATATCAGAGTTTTCAGGTGGTCAGAGAACAAGAATCGGCTTTGTTAGATTATTGCTTTTACAGCCCGACATTTTGCTTTTAGATGAACCAACCAATCATTTAGATATTCAAACTGTTGAATGGCTAGAGGGATATTTACAAAAATATCCTAATGCGATAGTTATCGTCAGTCATGACAGAATGTTTCTGGATAAAGTGGTAAGTGAAATATATGAATTTGAATTCAATAAATTGAATCACTATATTGGAAATTATAGTAAATTTGTTGAAATAAAAGAAAACGAATTTCAGCGTCAACAGATAGCATATAAAAATCAACAGGCAGAAATTGATCGCTTGGAAAAATTGATTGAGAAGTTCAGATACAAAAAGAATAAGGCTGCTTTTGCTCAAAGTAAGATTAAATATCTTGAAAAAATGACTAAAGTTGAAAGGCCTGACAAAGATAAAAGAAAAATGAAACTTCGTTTTGAAAAAAACATCAAGGGTGGTAATACGGTTTTAATTGTTGACCAATTAGAAATTGGTTATGATAAGCCATTATGTAAGATTGATTTACAAGTTTTTTCTGGTCATAAATTAGGGGTTATCGGACCTAATGGTTTAGGGAAAAGTACCTTTTTAAAAACTATTATGGGACTGATACCTCCACTTTCAGGTGATTTTATGTATGGTCATCAAATAGAAGTTGCTTATTTTGATCAGACTTTGGCTCAGGTAAGCTCAACTAAGACGGTATTAGATGAATTATGGGATTTATATCCTGAATATGATCATACTCAGATTAGAACAGTACTGGGTAACTTTATGTTTACTGCGGATGATGTTTTTAAAACTTGTGATGTTTTAAGTGGTGGTGAAAAAGTAAGACTGCTGCTATGTAAAATAATGCTTTCCAAAGCTAATCTGTTAATATTGGATGAACCAACTAATCATCTGGATATTGCCGGTAAGGAGTCTTTAGAAAAAGCTTTACTTGATTATAATGGAACAGTTATCTTTGTCAGTCATGACAGATACTTTGTCAATAAATTAGCTAATCGAATTTTGTATATTGATGGTAAAAAAACTAATTATTATCAATTGAATTATCAGGAATATTTAGAAAAGATCAATAATATTGAATATAGTGAAAAAGAAGAAACAAAAGAAGAAAAAGCGTTTGATTCCAAGACAGAAAGGGAAAATAAAAAGCGAGCTGAAGCATTAGAAAAACAGATAACAAAAGCCGAAGAAGAGCTGGAAAATTTGAGAGCTTTACGATTTGAAAAAGATTATTATCATGATTATCGGAAAATGAATGAACTGGATGATGAAATAGATGATAAGAAAAATGAAATAATTCATCTGATGAAAGAGTGGGAAGATTGTGTCAGTTAAATATATTTTAAAGAGAAGCAAAAGGAAAACGATGGCTATAAAAGTTGAAGATGGGCAAGTTTTTGTTTATGCTCCTTTACTCACTCCTGAATTTATGATTGATAACTTTGTTAAAAAACATGAAAAATGGATTGCAGAAAAATTGAATAATCCCAAGATAAATGTCTATTTTGATTTAGAAAACGATAATGAAATTTATTTTTTAGGGAAAAAATATAAATTACTTTTATTCACCTCTGAGAGATTCAAGTTTTTAATTCGAGATGACAGTTTGATATTATATGGTCGAAGTATAAGAAGTATTAAAAACAATTATAAAAAGTATCTTGCTGCTGTTTTGACACAATATGCTGATGAAGTCAAAAATGAGTTAGATATAGATTTTGAATTATCTTTTAAAATCTATAAGAGCAGATGGGGTTGTTGTTTCAGCCGAAAGAACTTAATTATTTTGAATTATCTTTTAGCCTGCTTACCTTATGAATTGATTAAGTATGTTATTTATCATGAAACAGTTCATTTTAAACACGGCAATCATCAAAAGAAATTTTATCTGGATTTAAAGAAAATATGTCCGGAATATAAACGACTGGCTAAGGAGTTAAAGGATTATACAATATTAAAAAAATAAAGTTAACCAGTTAATTGAATTATAAGATTGAAAAGAGTAAAATTAATATGTTACATTTGTGGCATATTTTTTATAGAAAGCAGGTACCTGATGTTCAATTTGGTTTTTAAATATACAGGAAAATTTAAGGTTGCCGCAATCATTACACCTGTTTTAATGGTGCTGGAAGTACTTTTTGATGTCCTTATTCCTTTTGTAATGTCAAAGATTATTGATGTCGGGGTTAATGGTTCTGCTGGAGCTGATATTGATTACATTATCAGAATGGGATTGGTAATGGTTGGTTTAAGTATGTGCGCCATGATTTGTGGTGGCTTAGCAGGTTATACCAGTGCTATTGCTTCAAGTGGATTTGTTTATAATATCAGAATGGCGATGTTTAAAAAAATCAACACCTATTCTTTTGCCAATATCGAAAAATTTGAAGTACCTTCTTTAGTTACCAGATTAACCAGGGATATGAGGATGTTGAGAATGGCTTATATTGCCATTGTCAGACAATTGTTCAGAGCACCAATAAATCTGTTTTTCAGTGCTTTGATGGTTTATAAAATTGACAAATCTTTAGCGATTGTCTTTTGGATTGCTATTCCAGTTTTAGCTTCAGGTTTGTTTTTAATTGCTTATAATGCTCATCCACGTTTCAAAGTTTTAATGCAAAAATATGATGATATGAATGGAAAACTGGAAGAGAACTTTATCGCTATCAGAGTAGTTAAAACTTTTGTCAGAGAGCGATTTGAAAAGCTTAAATTTAAAAAGACTTCTGAAAATGTTAGAGATTTTCAAAGGAAAGCTGAAAGTATCGTGTTGTTAAACGATCCTTTATTTAATTTGGTTATGTACAGCTGCATGATTGCGGTCAGCTGGCTGGGTGGAAATTATATTATTAGTAAAATGATGACAGTTGGTGAATTTATGAGTTATCTTTCATATTTGAAACAGATTTTATTTTCACTAATGATGATTTCTTCTATTATGATGCAGATTGTCTTTGCTCAGGCTTCAGTTGATAGGGCTAATGAAGTGTTAAATGAGATAGTAGATATTGATGATGAAGGCAATGATGAAAATCTAATTTTGGAAGATGGCTCAATTAAGTTTGAAAATGTCAGTTTTGCTTATAGCAAAGATGCTCGAAAGATGTCTTTAAGTGATGTAAATTTAGAAATCGCTTCTGGTGAAACAATTGGTATTATCGGGTCTACCGGTTCTAGTAAGACAACCCTGATTCAGTTGATTCCAAGACTATATGATGTAACAAAGGGCAGTGTTATTGTTGGTGGTCATAATGTAAAAGATTACAAGTTGGAAAATTTGAGAAAAGAAATTAGCGTAGTTTTACAAAAAGACGTTTTGTTTAGTGGCACCATTGAAGAAAATTTATTATGGGGTGATGAAAATGCTTCTTTTGAAGAAATCGTTGAAGCCACAAAAGTTGCTCAGGCTCATGATTTTATTATGTCCTTTCCTGATGGATATCAGACTGAATTAGGTCAGGGCGGTGTCAATGTTTCAGGTGGTCAGAAACAGAGATTGACTATTGCTAGAGCTTTACTTAAAAGACCTAAGATTATCATTTTAGATGACTCTACCAGCGCTGTAGATACTGATACTGACAAAAGAATCCGTCAGTCTTTAAAAGAGAAACTGGCTGATATGACAACAATCATTATCGCTCAGCGTATTGCTTCGGTAATGGAGGCAGATAAGATTGTTGTAATGGAAGATGGACGTGTTACTGATATTGGAACCCATGATGAGCTGTTAAAAATAAATGAAGTCTATGCTGACTTATACTATACCCAATTGAAGGGGGTGAGTTAGTAAGATGAGTGAAAAACGTCGTTATCGTCAAATTCGAACATCTAAAGTAGATGACATTCCAGCTACATTAGCCAGAATATTTAAATATTTATCGCATTATAAATCAGCCATGGCCATAGTATTTGTCTGTATTATTATTGGTTCTTTAACAAATGTAGCTTCTTCGTATTTTTTTGCCCCAATTATTGATGATTACATAGTTCCGTATATCGGACAGGAAAATCCTGATTTAACCCAGTTTATCAAGATGTTATTATTTATGTTTATGATTTATCTTATTGGAACTTGTGCATCTTATATCTGGAGAAAAATGATGTCCATCATTTCTACCGGCCTTTTACATGATCTCAGAACTGAACTTTTTGAAAAAATGCAGAATATGCCGGTCAGTTTCTTTGATACTCATACTCATGGTGAATTAATGAATTTCTATACCAGTGATGTTGATACGATGCGACCTTTAATTGCTGATACTCTGCCTGCTTTTATTTCAACTTCTATCAATGTCTTTGGTGTGTTATTTATGATGTTTAAATTAAGTTTTAATCTAACTATGATTTCTTTATTCGCAATGGCGATTATGGCTGTTGTCATTTATGTTTTAGGCAGAATTGGTCGAAAAAATTTCATTGAAGTTCAAAAAGGCAATAGTGATATTAATGGTTACGTTGAAGAGATGTTTCAGGGACAAAAAGTTATTAAAGTCTTCCAACATGAAAAAGCAGCAATTGATCAATTTGAAGTGTATGCTTATAAAGTATTTAATGTGGCTTCTAAAGCCCATGCTTCAGCTGGAATGCTGATGCCAATAAATGCCAATATTGCTTATTGTCTATATGCGGTAATTGCTGTTTTGGGAGCTAAAATGACAATTGATGGAGTCTTTACTTTGGGAGCATTATCAAGTTTTCTGTTATATACCAGACAAATTTCGGGTCCAATTAATAATTTATCCAATCAGTTTCATGGGATGATGACAGCTATTTCAGGAGCGGAAAGAGTGTTTAGAATTATTGATTCTAAAGATGAAGCAGATGATGGCAATATAGTTTTAGTCAATGCGACTATAGATGAAGAAGGCAATCTAATAGAGGTAGAAAAAAGAACTGAACTTTTTGCCTGGAAAAATCCTTTAAATAACTCTTTAACGGAATTAAAAGGGGATATTAGATTTAGTAATGTTACATTTGGTTATGAAGAAAGGATAACAGTTTTAAATAACATTAGTTTGTATGCTAAGCCTGGTCAGAAGATTGCTTTTGTCGGTTCAACCGGAGCTGGTAAAACGACTATTAATAATTTGATTAATCGTTTTTATGACATAAGAATAGGAAAAATCACCTATGATGGAATTGATATTAAAGATATCAAAAAAGATGCATTGCGTTCTTCTTTAGGAGTAGTATTGCAGGAAACAAATCTGTTTTCCGGATCTGTTATGGACAATATCAGATATGGAAATTTACAAGCTACAGATGAACAATGTATTGAAGCGGCTAAATTAGCTAATGCGGATAATTTCATCAGCAGGTTACCACAAGGTTATAAGACGATGTTAACAGCTAACGGTACCAATTTATCTCAGGGGCAAAGGCAATTGTTAAATATCGCCAGAGCAGCAATAGCTAATCCACCAGTGCTTATTTTGGATGAAGCTACCAGTTCAATTGATACCCATACTGAAAGACTTATTGAAGAAGGTTTAGATAGATTAATGGCTGGAAGAACAGTATTTGTGATTGCTCATCGTTTATCAACTGTAAGAAATGCTGATGCGATTATTGTTTTGGAAAATGGTCAGATTATTGAAAGAGGAAATCATGATCATCTATTAAAATTAAAAGGAAGATATTATCAGCTGTATACAGGTGCTGCTCAATTAGATTAAAAAAAGTAAGGTTACCTTACTTTTTAGCTTTATAAGTTTATTTAAATATATTAATTTATCAGAAGAACTTTAAATAAAAACATATAAATAAATGCTGATAAATTGAATGATAGAGCCTGCTAAAACAAAAAAATGAAAGATTGAATGAAAATATCTTATTTTTGATCCTATGCCATAAAGAATGGCACCTATAGTGTAGGCGATACCACCATATAGCAAAATCATAAACCCATCATGAGTTAAAGCCAGGTAGGTATCTTTTAAAATAGTTAAGACAATCCAACCTAAAACAATATAAGAAACATGAGAGAAAACTCTATATTTATGTAAATCTATTGAATTAAGTACGATTGAAATAGCGATAATAATCCAGATAATAATTAGCAAAATTATAGATTTTGCTGGGCTTATTTTCATGATGCTGCAAACAAGTATTGGAGTATAACTTCCCCCAATCAAGATGTAAATCATGCAATGGTCAATTATCTGCATAATCTTTTTGGTAAACTCATTGGTTACAGCATGATAGACAGTTGAACAGGTATATAAAGCGATTAAAGAGAAAGAATAGATTATTCCAGTTATCAGCTGAGCAACACTATTATTTTTTATGGCTTTAATAATTAACAGAATTAAGACAATAATACCAAAAACAGCACCAAGTCCATGAGAAATGGAATTAATCAGTTCCTCTGCCAGGTTATAATCTGGTAATGTTCTGTTCTGTAGTCTTTTTCTTATCATAATTTCATTATATAAACTAAAATGGCTTTAATCAATTAATAGAAATTTAACAGGTGTTATGTTACTATAATTTATAGAGAATAATAAATATGAACAATATCAATAAGGTAATATTTAAGGGTATTTTTGAAGAAAAGTGGGTCAGTATTGAATACCGAAATATTTCAAAACAACTCACCAGGTATTGGATTGCCACAAAAAAGATACTGATGAGTAAATCAGTAATTTTAGTGGTGGATGGATTGCACATCGGAAATGGACAATTAACCGAATTAAAAATTGATTTGAAGAAAATTTTATCAGCAAAAATTATAGATGGATCCTATTACAAAAGTTCAAAAGCATTGAAAGAGGATATTGAAAATAATCCCAATAAATATCGTAGACTTTTTGATAATGTCTACAATATGAAAATACTTGATTATCTTGTTGATTGTCAGAAGTTAGATAATAGCCCATTTGAATGTGAATATGCTCTAATAAGTAAAATAGATGATGAAAAAATAAAGCGTGGTGATTTGACATTAGATGATTATCAATTTTTAGAAATTGTAAGGTCTTTTCAAAATGATACGAAAATTTCAAATTTAAAGTACAGGCAATTGTGTTTGAATATTTTAAGTGTTTATACTAAAGAAGGATTATATATATTGGCTTATCGCAGATTATTCTTAGATGTAAAAAATAAAAAATTAAGAGCAGATAAAGAAATAACAGTATGTAGAGAGTTTACTATTGAAGGAACAAAATATAGCATTAACAGGTTTTTAGATAATGATCAGTTATATTTGTTGGATGACTTTTCTAATAATCTGCAAGAAATCGAAGACTGTATTGCTAATAATATTAATAATTCTGAAACAGTTGATGATATGCCTTATATAATAGCTATCGGTAGAGAAATGTTAGTTGATTTATCAGAGCAATATAATTTTATTATTGACAGATACAAAGAAAATAAAGTAGAAATACCTATTGCAGCCTTTTTTGGAGAATTTTTGAAACTACCTGTCAGAAGAAAAGATTATCCTATTGCTCTTATCAATCGTCAAATCAACTTAGATCAGCTATTGGCGATCTATAATGCGATGAAGTATCCTTTGACCTATGTCCAAGGGCCGCCAGGAACAGGGAAAACTAACACCATTATAAATACCATTTTGACAGCCTTTTATAATAAAAGAACTTTGCTATTTACTTCGTATAATAATCATCCATTAGATTCAGTGGTTGATAAATTGATTTCAATGAGTTATGAAGACAATATAATACCTTTTCCTATTATTAGATTAGGAAATAATGAAAAAGTATTAGAAGCGACTAATTATATAAAACAATTATATTTAAAAATTAAAGAGATAAAAATGGATGATAATATCCTTAAGAAACTTGAATCGGATACTTTCGCTGATGCAAAAATGTTGAGCGATTTAATGAAGCAGTATGATGAAATTATTGAATTAAAAGAACGAAAAGAAACAATTGAAAAGATGCTGGAGACTAATGATAATTTAAATTATCAGATTCAGCTTCAAGGTGTTCAATTAGAAAAGATTAATAATCGATTAAAAGAAATTGGTAAAATCACAGATCAAGAAGCCTTGAAGTATGTTGTCGACGATAATGTATTTAAAGGGTATCTTTATTATGCTTCAATTAGAAGTTTAAAGGCTTTATTAGAACCAAGATATAGAGATTTGATGGAAATAGTGTTTTTAGAAGAAGAGCAAGAAAGAGTAAAACATTTTAATCGTTATCTTTCTAATGGTGATAATTTAAGAAAATTCATTAAAATTTTTCCTATTGTTACTACTACCTGTATTTCAGCTTATAAATTGGGAAATCCTGATGTCTATTTTGATATGGTTGTTATTGATGAAGCCAGTCAATGCAATATGGCAGTTTCTTTAATTCCCATTCTTAGAGGGAAAAATCTAATGCTGGTTGGTGATCCACAACAATTAAATCCAGTGATTTTGTTAGATGAAAAAGACAACATTCTATTAAGAAAAAAATATCATATAACTGATGAATATGATTATCTTAAAAACTCTATTTATAAAACATATCTTTCTGTTGATGCAGTTTCTTCAGAAATATTGCTGTCTCATCATTACAGGTGTCATAAAAAGATCATTAATTTTAACAACGTCAAGTATTACAATTCCAAATTGATTATTAATTCAAAAACAGAAAGCATGAATCCTTTGATGTTTAAAGAAGTTAATGATAACGAAACCTCAATAAGAAATACTGCCCCAAAAGAAGCTGATGCAATAATTGAATATATTTTAGCCAATAAAGATAAACAAATAGGAGTAATCACACCATTTGTTAAACAAAAAGAGTTAATATCTCAAAAGCTAAGAGATTATCAGATTACAAATGTTACCTGTGGAACGGTTCATGCTTTTCAAGGAGATGAAAAAAATGAAATCTTGTTTTCTCTTTGTCTGACTGATAAAACAATTGGCAAAACTTATGACTGGTTAAAAAATAATCGGGAACTGATTAATGTTGCCACTTCCAGGGCTAAAGATAAATTAGTTATTTTTGGCAGTCAAAAACACATTGACAGGCTACATCAACTAGACAGATATGGACGGGATGATTTATATGAACTGGTTCAATATGTTAAAAAACAGGGTCATTATGAGGTTACCACTTTAATAAATAAATCAAGAGCCTTAGGAATAAAGCCATATAGTACCGAAACGGAAGAGGCACTGCTAGTCAATTTGAATCATGCTTTGTCAAATGTGTTAAGAAATGGCAGAAAATGTAAGGTTTATAGAGAAGTGCCAATTAATCATGTCTTTAATGATGGTAATAATTATAATGATCTATTTTATACTGGAAGGTTTGATTTTGTTGTTTATCAAAAGGATTTCAACAATCAGGAAATGCCAATTTTCGCTATTGAACTTGATGGTAAAGAACACTACAATGATGAATTAGTTATAAAAAGAGACAGAAAGAAGAATGAAATCTGTAAAAGATATGGTTTTGATTTAATCAGAATAGATAACAGCTATGCCAGAAGATATAATTATATGAAAGATATCCTAATTGATTATTTTAATGATTAGTTTGACATTTCTCTTTACAATTACTAAAATATAAGCAGCATCGATTAGGAATAGTAAGTGAAGCTGGACTTGATAGAAAGCTAATGGTTGATGGAAATTAGCAGACAGTTAACTGAACTCACCCTATGAGCTGACGTAAGACTGCGATAAAGTCATTTAGAGTGGACAAAACAGGTCAACTAAGGTGGTACCGCCCGCAAGGGTCCTTAGAGTAGCACCTTTTATTTTTCTTAAAGAAGGAGAATTTATATGAGTTATAATCACGAAATTACAGAAGCTAAATGGAAAAAGTATTGGGAAGAAAACAAGACGTTTAAAACAGATGCTTATGATTTTTCCAAGCCTAAGTTCTATGCCTTAGATATGTTTCCATACCCAAGTGGTCAGGGATTGCATGTAGGTCATCCTGAAGGTTATACAGCTACTGATATTGTTTCCAGGAAGAAAAGAATGGAAGGCTATAACGTTTTACATCCAATGGGCTTTGACTCTTTTGGTTTACCAGCGGAACAATATGCTATCAGTACTGGCAATCACCCTGATGAATTTACTAGAGAGAACATTGAGTTTTTTACTCATCAGTTGAAAAATCTTGGTTTTTCTTATGATTGGGATAGAATGATTTCTACCTGTGATGCTTCCTATTACAAATGGACACAATATATTTTTAAGCTATTATTTGATGATGGTTTAGCAAAATATATTGATATGCCAGTTAACTGGTGCGAAGAGTTAGGCTGTGTTTTAAGTAATGATGAAGTTGTTGATGGAAAAAGTGAGCGTGGTGGATATCCGGTAGTAAGAAAGAATATGAAACAATGGGTAATTGACATTGTTAAATATGCTGATAGATTACTTGAAGGGTTAGAGGAAATTGACTGGCCTGAATCGACTAAAGAAATTCAAAGAAATTGGATTGGGAAATCATATGGAGCTCAGGTTGATTTTAAAGTCGCAAATTCTAAGGAAAAATTCAGTGTCTTTACAACCAGAAGTGATACATTATTTGGAGCTACATACTGTGTTTTAGCACCAGAACATGTTTTAGTTGATAAGATTACTACAAATGAACAGAAAGAAAAAGTAAGAGAATATAAAAAGATTTGTGCTACTAAATCAGAAATCGAAAGAACAGATTTAAGCAAAGAAAAAACAGGTGTTTTTACTGGTGCTTATGCAATTAATCCAGTTAATGAAAAAGAAATTCCAATTTGGATTAGTGACTATGTACTAGCTTCTTATGGAACAGGTGCTATTATGGCAGTTCCCGCTCATGATGAAAGAGACTATGAATTTGCTAAAAAGTTCAATTTAGAAATTATCCCGGTATTAGAAGGTGGAGATGTGAGTGTTGAAGCCTATATTGGCGATGGTATGCATATCAATTCTGACTTTATCAATGGTATGGATAAAGAAGATGCTATTGAAACAATGAACAAATGGTTGGAAGAAAAGGGATTAGGAAGTGCTCAGGTTAATTATCGTTTGAGAGAATGGATTTTTGCCAGACAAAGATATTGGGGTGAACCAATTCCAATTATTCATTTAGAAGATGGAAATATGATTTCATTATCCGAAGAGCAGTTGCCTCTAGTCTTGCCAACTCTGGAAGATTATTCGCCCAATCAGGGTGGTGCAGCTCCACTTGATAGAGCTGTCGATTGGGTTAATGTAACAGTCAATGGCCAAAAAGGTAAAAGAGAAACATCTACTATGCCAGGTAGTGCGGGAAGCAGTTGGTATTTTTTGAGATATATAGATCCTCACAATGAAAAAGAAATTGCTGATCCGATATTGTTGCAACACTGGTTGCCGGTTGATTTATATGTCGGTGGTCCAGAACATGCAGTAGGGCATTTATTATATTCAAGAATGTGGAATAATTATTTGTATGATAAGGGTCTTGTTCCGGTTAAAGAGCCTTTTAAAAAATTAGTTCACCAGGGGATGATTTTAGGAGCTAATGGTATTAAGATGGGGAAGCGTTATCCGGAATATATCGTTGATCCAAATGATATTGTAAAACTATATGGTGCTGATACTTTAAGATTATATGAAATGTTTATGGGGCCTTTAGAAGCTTCAAAACCATGGAGTGAGCAAGGGGTTGAAGGCTCTAGAAGATGGATTGAAAGAGTATGGCGCTTAATTATGGAGTCTTCAGATAAAATTGTTGAAGAAAAAACACCAGAATTAGATTATGTCTTTAACTTTACTGTTAAAAAGGTCAGTGAAGATATTGATTCACTTGACTTTAATACCGCTATTTCTCAAATGATGATTTTTATTAATGAATGTTATAAAGCTGAAAAAGTTAATAAAGACATGATTATTGACTTTATTAAGATTTTAAGTCCGTTTACTCCTTTTGTCTGCGAGGAAATGCATCAGCATTATACCGGAAAGGAAACTTTAGCTTATGAACCTTGGCCTGAATATGATGAAACAAAATTAATTGTTGATGAAGTAGAAGTTGTTGTCCAGGTTAATGGTAAATTAAGAGGTAGAGTGAATGTTGCTTTAGATTCTGATGAAGAAACGGTTAAAGAGCTGGCTTTAAAATTACCTACAGTAATCAATCAGACAAAAGGTAAAACAATTAGAAAAATCATCTACATACCAAACAAGTTAATGAATATTGTTGCTAAATAAATTGTGAAATTTAAAACTTAATTAAAACATATTGTAATGATTGAAAAGTTGTAGTACACTCTTTTAAATTAATAAAAATGAGGAGGCGAATTTTATGCTTATCAATCAAAAATTTGGTTTGTGTCGATACTATGGTGGCAATCAAAATGTATTTGCCGATGTTGTGATTTATAATAAAATTTTGACTATAATTGTAGAAATAGTAAAAGCAAATGCCAAGTCAGAAGTTATTAAGGTTTATTTTGACAAAGAGAATACTGGAAGATTATTTAACCTGGTAAAAATAAAAGATTTTAAAACCAGGTTCAGTGGAATTGAAGGGCTGAAAAAACTTGATCAATTTATTAAGGAAAACAATATAAAAACAAAAATAGAGAAACAATATTATTAGATAATTCTTCGAGTTTAACGATTTTAGAGAAAATAGATGATTAAGTAAACTAATTTTTTAAAAAATGTTTGTAATAGAAAATATATACCTCAATTTGAGTTGCTGATATATTTTCTTTTTTTATACAACCTTCAATTTAACATCACACATGGATAAGATTTGTCTTACATCATTATTTATTTGAAACAGTCAGAAATCTACATCATTTTTTAATGTCTTAGCGACATTTAAATTTAAAAGCTATTTTAAGAGGGTATTTTTAATTAATTACTGAACTTAAAATAATTGAGGTTGACAACAACAAGTTAGTTTGATAAGATTGAAAAGGTAAAGAATTGTGGAAAGAAGAAGCACCCCTTCTCACCTGATATCCAACGGATATAGGTAAACAGCTACTGTCAATGAATTAGATTGATTTTAGTGGGTGCAAACCCACTTTTCTTTGATACAAGAAAGAGGTGTTATTTATAAGTAGAAAAAATATGCCGGGCGATTTAGTCAATGAGAGCATCCGTTTTAGAGAAGTTTTAGTTATTGCTCCTGATGGAGAATCATTGGGAGTTATGCCTCGTATTCAAGCTTTAAATACGGCTTATGATTACGAGTTAGATTTAGTGTGCGTTGCTCCAAAAGCGAAACCTCCAGTCTGTAGAATTATGGACTACGGGAAATATCGTCTTGAGCAGCAGAAAAAAGCCAAAGAAGCAAAAAGAAAACAACATGTTACTGAAGTAAAAGGAGTCAGATTGTCTCCAGTTATTGATATCAATGATTTCAATACCAAGGTCAGACAGGCAAAAGGCTGGCTTGAAGATGGTAACAGAGTAAAAGTTGATATGCGTTTTAGAGGAAGAATGATGACTAGACAGGATGTTGGAAAAAAAGTTATGGATAACTTTATCAACGAACTTAGTGAAGTAGGCAGTGTTGATAGAAGACCTAAATTGGAAGGCAACACAATGTCTTGTGTAATAACGCCAGTTAAAAAATAGTGAAAGGAAAATCAGATTATGCCAAAGATGAAAACAAAAAGAGGCTTAGCTAAAAGAGTTAAAGTCACAGGTACTGGTAAGCTGAAGAGAGGCCGTGCGTATACTTCTCATTTAGCACCTAGAAAAACCCAAAAACAAAAAAGACAATTAAGAAAGGCTGCATTAGTTTCTAAGAGCGATTACAAACGCATCAAGTTACTAATTCAAAAGTAGGAGGATAAACAAGTATGGCAAGAGTAAAAAGAGGTTATACAAAAAATAGACGTCGTAACAGAGTTTTAAAATTAGCTAAAGGTTATTTTGGTTCTAAACATGCTTTATATCGTACCGCTAATGAACAGGTAATGCGTTCATTGAGATATGCTTATAGAGACAGAAAGAACCTGAAAAGAGAAATGAGAAAATTATGGATCGCACGCATCAATGCTGCAGCTCATAATAATGATATCAATTACTCTCAATTAATGTATGGCTTAAGATTAGCTAATATCGAAATTAACAGAAAAATGCTGTCAGAAATTGCAATTCATGACCCTAAAACCTTTACTACTATTGTAAACAGGGCTAAAAAAGCAATTGAAAAAGCATCAGCTTAGTAAAAAAGACCACAGTAAGTGGTTTTTTTGAACATGATTAAATAGTAATTATTTTAAATATTTTATAATGGTTAATGTTCTGGTCTTATTGTCCGTTGATTCGGTGTCAATTAAACTACATTTAAATTTTAAAGGATAATTAATTATTTTTTGATTATCTTTTTTTAGTTTATGTATTTGACAATCATCCAGGGATACAATATTACAATCATATATCTCTAAAATAGTTTCAATCAGGACATCTGTCTGCTTAGTAATGTCGTTTTCAACTATAAGTGTTGCTGATTTTTTTTCAAGTATTTTATCGATATCTGAAAAAAGAGGAAGAAAAGGAATATATTTATCAGCAATTACTCGATAGGATGGACCATATTCATTACGAAATATATTTGAATGATTAATTGCTGGATAGCCCTTTTTTGACCATTCATCAATGGCAGTATTAAAATCATCAGCAGAAAAGGGTAGTAAACCATCCTGGATTAATTCTTTAGCAGCAATTATCTTTTCTTTTAAATCTTTTAAACCATTAACTTCTTTTTTTGCAGATAAATAAAACAATTTTCCTAAAGTATAAGGACTTAACCCTTTTTTTAGATATGAAAGATGTACACGACTATATGAACCATCAAGCTGCTCAACTAAATGAATATTTTTTTGTTCAATGGTAGAAGCTTCTTTTATAATGTAATTTGTAACAAAGTCAAGTGAAGAAATCATATGTTCACAACCAAAACTACTTTGAAATAGAAATTTAAATAAATCCTGAATTTGTAATTTAGGATATTTTTTATAATGTTCAATCAGTAATTTTTTAGTTGAAGAATGATTTGTCATAATGTTGAAGTCCATAATAATATATTTTAATTATACTATGTAATAGATCAGTAGAACTTTTTTTATAATGAAATTTATATTATTAACCCTATATTTCGATAAAAACAAGAACATATTAAATATTTCTTATCGAGAAAATTCAATTTCAATAAAAAGAGGTAGCATTCTATAACAGTTAATGTTTTAAAATATCATAATTGATGGTTTTCAATGTTTTATGATTGTTTTGTAGATATTACACTAAAAAATGGATGACTATTGCCATCCGCTTCACATTATTTTTCTGTTTGCTTAATAATTTCTTCAATTGAATCATAAACTTTGTTATCAACCAAACCACTAACGAAATTATTTAATTTGTATCTTTCATTGTAGTAGTTTCTAACAACGCTTTTATATAGGTACATCTTTTTTAAAAAGCATCTGAATTAATCTGATTACTATATCTATCTTCCTTGTTAAATAGTGGTCTGCCATGTAGATTTTAGGTTTGTCTGGTTCATAAGGATTCATGTATTTTTTTAAAACCAGAACTGTTTCCTCATCTGTTAACTCGACAGGATTATTTCCATACTTTTATACAAAGACAGGATAGTAAAGATTATCTTTATTATAGAAAGCATATAATGGATTATTATCGTTACTTTTATAAAATTTCATATTGTTCCACTTTCTTATGCTGTTGATGCTGTTTTATCACAAATGTCATTGGAAAACAAAAAGATGCGTTTTCACACCTCTGTATTGTTAATTGGTTTATTCTGATTTATCAGAGTTTAAGCTTATGATAGAAATAAAACCAAACTAAAACAATTTGATTTTTCCTTCAGCGAAATCTTTCTTAAATTTTTCGATAATATCCGGTGTCAATCTAGATGCTCCATAGAATATAAGCATATCATCACGATAACTTTTCCCATTAATAATATTATCGCATTCTTTAGTAACTAACCAATTAGGACCATTTCCTAGTTTAGAGATAGTCCAATCTTTACCATATGTTCGAAATATTTCTCTTTCTGTTCCTTGAACAAATTTTTGTTGAAAATTAATATATTGAATATATATCGTATATCTCTTTTTTAGTTTTCTTTTTTCATCAGCAAAGTAACAGGTTTACCGTTAATTCCAATTTCTTCGCCTTTTTTAAGTTTTTTAAAGTTTGGAAAATGTTTATAGATTATTAATAAACTTACAGCTATAGAAGCTATGATAGTAATTAATGGTTGACTGCTTAAAATACAATAAATTGGAAAAAAGGTCACAAATACAAGTGTTGCCATAACTATCCAGTTGGCAATAAAAGATAATGCTAAACCTATAATCAGTAAAGCTATACCTATTCTCCAGTCAATCGCAAATACCAGACCAATGTAGCTAGCAAAACCTTTGCCACCTTTAAATTGCAAATAAAAAGGAAAGATATGTCCAACAACAGCCATACATCCAGCTAAAATAGCAATACCTTCCTGTCCTGGATATAAATATCTGATTAAAAACACTGCAATAAAAGCCTTTAAAATATCATATACAACGACTACAAAGAAAGCAGGCCAGCCCATAGTTACTTTAGCATTTGAAGCGCCAGCATTAAAAGTTCCTTTGTTTCTGATATCAAAGCCTTTGATTATACCCAAGATATAGGCTGGATTAATACAACCTAATCCATAACCTAGTAAAATTGCTGTGAAATAATTCATAGTATCTTCCTTACGGTTCAAGTATATCATATATTTGAATTTAACGGCTAAAGAAAAAAAGAGGCAGTTATGTTATGATTTATTTGAAAAAGGAATGATATTAAATTTAATCAGATAAAAGAAAGATGAAAGTTTTATTAACCACTTTAAATGCTAAATATATTCATAAAAATCTCGCTTTGAGATGGCTTTACGTTGCCAGAGATAAAAGACATGAAACAGTATTAAAGGAATTTACCATCAATGATAAATTAGAAAAAATTGTTGATAGCATTGTTGAAATAAACCCTGATTTAATCGGTTTTTCATGTTACATCTGGAATGGTCAGCAAACTTTGAAAGTGGCAAAAAAAGTCAAAGAAAAACTAAAAGATGTAAACATTGTTTTAGGAGGACCTGAAGTCAGTTATCAATATGAAGATTACTTAACAGATGATATCAACGGTATTCTATTAGGTGAAGGGGAGATATCTTTTTGGAAATATGTTAATCAGGAAAATCAGATTAATGGATTAGTTACTCACAGTTATGTAAACACCAACAGTTTAAAGACTGATATTGCTTATTTGGAGACTTTAGACAGCCCTTATTTATTAGATTTTGACATGAATGATATGGATAAACGATATCTGTATGTTGAAACAAGTAGAGGCTGTCCATATAAATGTAAGTACTGCATGGCTTCTCTGGATAATGATATCAGAGAGTTTTCTTTAGATTATCTTTTTGATCTGTTTGATAAATTGGAGAAGACTAAAGTTAATCAGATAAAGTTTTTAGATCGAACATTTAATGCCAATAAAAACAGAAGTCTACGGATTGCTAGAAGATTAATTGATTTTAAAGATGATGTTTCTTTTCAATTTGAAATAATGGCAGATACATTATCCAATGAATTAATAGATTTAGTATGTGCTAATGAAGTGAAGAGTAAATTTCGTTTTGAAGCAGGTATTCAATCATTTAATAAAGAGACCTTAAAAGCTGTAAGTCGATATCAGAATACCGAAAAAATGGTCTCTAATTTAAATAAACTGGTTAAAAACAATACCATTGTTCATGCTGATTTAATAGCTGGGCTTCCAAAAGAAGATTTAGATTCTTTTAAAAATACTTACCAGAGATTATTTCAGTTAAAAGTTGATGAAATGCAGGTAGGCATTTTAAAACTGTTGAAAGGTACAGCATTAGAAGATGAAATGGATAAATATGGCATCATCGCCGATAAGAAAGCTCCTTATCAGATAATCAGCAGTGATATTTTTTTAAATGCTGACGTAAAAAAAGTAGAACTGGTTGCTCTGGCTACAGATAGATTGTGGAATAGAAACATCTGTCGTCATACCTTATGGTATCTGTTTGAAAATACCGCTGTAATTTTTGATTATATGTTAATTTTAGGTGAAAAGATTAATTCTTTAAAAAAGCCATATCAGAGACATCACCTTTTTAAAGTTGTCTATGAGTCAATTGGCGATGAAACGGGAAGGTTAATCCTTTTAAATGAGTATTACTATCTGTTTAAACAAAGGCCGGTTAGAATTGTTGAAAACAGTTTTGATAAAAAGTTGAAAGCTCAGATATTGGAAGTAACTATAAAGCAGGGTTTACTAACTCAAAATGATATTCGCTATGCCTATTTTGATTACGGAATTTTTAAAGGACAAAAATGTTATCAAATGTTAATATATAATAGTGATCAAAAGTATCCAGATAGATATTTTATCAGTTTAAACTTTACTTATCTGGGAAAGGAAGATTTAAATGAAAGATGTTATGATTGCTACTGGCAATAGTAATAAAGTTAAAGAATATAGAGAAATATTAGAGCCACTAGGTTACATTGTTCATGATTTAAAGGAGATTGAACATTTAGAAGTAGAAGAAACAGGAAGCACTTTTGCTGAAAATGCCTTAATCAAAGCTGAAAACATTAAAGATATCTATGGCATGATTGTAATTGCAGATGATTCAGGTTTAGAAATTGAGGCTTTAGATAATCAGCCTGGAATTCATAGTGCCAGATTTTTAGCTGGTTATGATTATGATTATAAAAATAAAAAAATCTTAGAAATGATGAAAGATGAAACTAATCGAAAAGCTCGTTTTGTCTGTGCGATTGCTCTGATTGATGATAAAAAGCATGTTTTTGAAGGAGTAATGGAAGGTTCTATTGCTTATGAGATGAAAGGGAATAACGGTTTCGGTTATGATCCTATTTTCATGACTGAAGAGTATGGTTTAACCAGTGCTCAACTTACCTCAGAACAAAAAAATGAAATCTCACATCGTGGAAAAGCCACCAGGCTACTATTGGAATATTTAAGAAGGAAAAAGTAGATGATTCACATTGTTTTATTTGAGCCTGAAATACCACAAAATACGGGAAATATAATCAGAACTGCCATGGCAACTGATTCAGTTTTGCATTTAATAAAGCCATATGGGTTTATTTTAAATCAGAAGCATTTAAAACGTGCCGGAATGGACTATATTGATAAAACCAGAATTATTGAACATTTAAACTGGAATGATTTTATCAATTCAGTTAAAGAAAATGATGAAATCTATTATTTGAGCAGATATGGTCATCAATATCCTGCGTCATTTGATTTTTCTAAAGTCCAGGGAGATATCTATCTGGTATTTGGAAAAGAATCTACAGGTATTCCTAAAACTGTTTTAAAAGATAATCTAGATAAATGCATCAGATTGCCTATGGTATCAGCAGCGAGAAGTTTAAATCTTTCTAACACTGTTGCAATAATGGTATATGAAGTTTTAAGACAGCTGGATTATCCGGGATTAAGTAAAGATGAATGCCAGAAAGGTGCAGATTTTTTAGAAAGAAACAATTTTGATGAGGTATTTTAAATCTGTGTTATAATTACAATTGATAAAAAGGAGGGTCAGTTATGTTAGAAAATATTAATGATTATATCTCTCTTTTTTCGATTATTCTAGTTTTAGCGATGGTGCTTGGGCTAGGTATATATTTTTTCAATCTGAAAGTTATTGAAAAAAATATCAGAAAGGAAGTTAAGTATTACGATTATCAAAAACCTGGTAATACTAAAAAATAATATGACAATTGATAAAAGACTGATTAAAAATTTGTTTTTAGCTGTTTTGTCAGCAATTGTAGCGGCAATAAATTTAAATTCATTCGTTCATTTTGGAAGTATTACACCAGGTGGATTTTCAGGAATGGTTGTGCTTTTAGTACGAGTTTTTGATAAGTATTTTAATATTGAATTGAGTTATTCGATTCTCTACTTCCTGATTAATCTGCCTGCAGTAATTTTAGTAGCCAAATATGTAGGTAAACAATTTACTTTAGTATCACTGCTTGGAGTGGTACTTGTTTCTGTTTTTGTAGGAATATTTCCATATTTTCAGATTACTGAAGATTTGTTACTTAATGCTTTTGCTGGTGGGGTAATTTCCGGTATTAGTTCATCACTGGTATTAATGGCCGATGGCTGTTCTGGAGGAATGGATTTTATTGCCATCTATTTTGCGAAAAGATTTAAGAAATCTTTTTGGAATGAATCATTAATAGTTAATGCGACGTTACTGTTGATATCGGGTTTATTATTTGGCTGGGAAGCTTCATTATATTCAATCGTTTTCCAATTTACTGGAACTCAAGTAGTAAAAGCAACAGATAACAGGTTTAAAAGAAATGCTTTTATCATTATTACCGATTGTGTTGATGAAATTTGTCATGATATACATACAAAATTAAATCATTCAGCGACCATACTTGAGGGTGTTGGATATGCTTCACAAAAGAATAAAAAAGTAATCTATACAATCTGTGGTCAATATGAAACAAATATGTTATTGGATATTGTTCAACATTATGATCCACAAGCCTTTATCAACATTTCTGATTCTCAAAGAGTAGTTGGTTTCTTCAATGAAAAGCCATTTTATTAAATTTAATATAAAAATAATAGAAAACCTGATTTTTCAAAGAAGCAGAATATAATAAAAAACTTTAAAGAAGCGATTAGCGCTTTTTTTTAGGGAAAAGCCAATCCAATAATAAATATGTTATGGGGTGATTGTTTTGAACAGGAAAATAATTATAGTTGCTGGTTTGATTGGTTTGATAATATTAATTATTACCTATGGTGGTGGTGAAGAGTTAATAGAAAAAAATATAGAAGTAGTGGAAATAAAAAGAGAGACGTTTATCTATGACTACAAAACATTTGGAATTGTGGATAGTAAAAGTCATCATTTCTTTTTCAATGGCTATATAAAAAACATTCACAAAAAAGCAGGAGAAGAAGTTAAGAAAAAAGAGAAAATTTTAAGTTACATCGATGAGCATGGCAATAGTAAAGATTTACTTAGTGAAATAGATGGTTTTGTTTATCAGATAGAAAATAATTGTCTAATATTAAAGGATTTGGATTTTTTTGTTGTAGTGGAGTTAGCTTACGAAAAGTATAGTTTGCTAAAGGAAAATGATATCTGTTTTATTGGAATCAATGATAATTATTATGAAGCTGAAGTTATAGAAAAAGTAAAATTTGCCAACCAAGATAATAAATATAGGGTTATCATCAAAACTGACTATCTGGAATTAATTTTTTCGCAGCATGTTAATGTTACTTTTCATCTAGAGAAAAAGGATGGCTTAACAGTTGATAAAAGAGCTCTTAATTATGATGAGAAAGGTTATTATCTGATTGATGAGGACTTTAAGGAGGAATTAAATAATCTGGAAAAATATCGTCTTCCTGTTGAGGTAATAATGTGTAATGATGACTTAGCTTTAATTTCAGCTATAGGTCTGGAAGATAAAAAAGTTTGTATTTTATCTAACCACTTAAAGGAGTTTTTAAGTGATCAGGTTAGATAAAGTAGTAAAAAAATATCTAATAGGAAGCAAAGAATTATTGGCATTGAATTATCTGGATTTAAAATTAGAAGAAAATTGTTTTGTGGCTATTGTCGGAGTGTCAGGGTGTGGTAAAAGCACCTTGCTAAATGTAATAGCCGGTTATGATGATATCGATTACGGTTCGTATTATTTTAGAGATGAAAATGTAAATAAATTTTCTGAAGAAAAGAAATTGGAATTAATTAAAAGTATCGGTGTCATTTTCCAAGATTTTAATTTACTGGATTATTTAACCGTAAAAGAAAATATTTTATTGGCTACACGTTATATGAAGGGTAAAAATGATTTACAGCAAATTATTTTTAAATTAGATATTGCTGACATTTTAAACAAATACCCCAATCAGCTTTCAGGAGGACAAAAACAAAGAGTAGCTATTGCCAGATGTTTAATTACCAATAAAAAGATTATCTTAGCAGATGAACCTACCGGATCATTAGACAATGAAAATGCTTTAAAAATAATGGAAATATTTGAAAAGTTAAATAATGAAGGTATTTCTATTGTAATTGTTACTCACGATATAAATATCGCTACTAGATGTAAAAAAATAATAAGAATGGAGAATGGCCGTGTGGTTAATTAAAGAAGTTTTCTATCAGAGAAAAAGACATTATTTAACAATTACTGCTATTTGTATTTCGATTATATTGGTTTTATTGGTGAATATTATATCCGGTTACATTATTGATAACGTCAATTATAGTTTTGAACAATTGGGATTAAATATTAATTGTATTCAGCTATTGAAAAATAGAAAAGATAATTGGATAGATTTTATTATTGAAGACTGTAGGATAGAAAAATATAGTCGATACAATAAAAAACAAGAAAGAGATTATAAGATTATCGGTTGTGATAGTGACTTATCACAGGTCTTTACTTTTGAATTTGAAAGTGGTTCTTTTTTAAATAAAACAAGTAATATGTATAATGATAATCAGGTAGTGATAGGTAATAAATTGAAACATTATTTTAACTGTTATCAAATTGATGAGTCAATCAATATTAATGGTATTACTTTTAGAGTGGTGGGAATATTGAAAAAAGAAAGTAGAAATCTTTATGAAGAATTTGATGATTGTATTTTTGTGTTTAACGATTATGTAACTGATTATAATCATTGCGGTTTATATTTTGTTAGTGAAAGCAGGTTTGATGATAGATATTTAAATGAATTTTTAGGAAAAGATAATTATCTTTTTGTTGACCAAAGCCAGACAAAAGAATCGCTTAACTCACTTTTGAAATTAATAAGAAATGTTTTAATGGTTTTGTCTTTTGTTTCGGTTGGCATTGCAATTATCAGCCTGGTTAATAATACCCTGAATAATATCTATACTCGTATGAAGGAAATAGGAATAAAAAAAGCTTTGGGTGCTTCCAGTAAAGATATATATATTCAATTTATTTTGGAAAACATGATAATTTTTTTAATTGGGATATTAATAAGTCTGATAGTTGTTTTTTCAGTAGTTAAGGTTATAAATATTTCTTTAAAAAATAAGATTGCAATTGATTTATCGGATAATGTTAAATACATAGTTTTGATATTAACTGCTGGCAGTATCTGCAATATTTATCCAGCTAAAAAGGCTAGTGAAATTACGATCATTGAAACAATTAAAAATAGGGAATTTAGCTGACAAAAGTTATAAAGTTATAAATATTTAATAAGACCAACAACACCATTGTGACCATAAAAAGTTTAAAAACGACATTTTCATCAATTTTTTTATTAATAATTTTACCAGCAATGGCTCCAGCAATGCCGCAAGCCATCATAGCAAAAAGAACCGGTAAGGAAATATTGCTGATGGATTTACCAATCAATGTTGAAATTAAACTGGTTATCTGTGAAAAGAAAATTACATATAGAGAGTTTTGAGCAGCCTGTTTTATCGGCATTGAAAAGAAGAATTGTAAAAAGATAATATTAATTGGTCCTCCTCCAATTCCTAAAAATGAAGATAAAAATCCCAATCCACCGCCTATTGCGACTATAGCAATTGTAGAAGTAATATTTAATGTTTTTATTTTTTCTTTATTAAGAGTGTAGATAAAAGATAAAAGATTAATGGTTAATAAAATCAATGATTGAATAGCGCTGGCAATAGATGGATTTATAAAAAGATTTTTAAAAATTTCAAAGAAATATTTACCTGACAATCCTCCAAGGCTGCCACCGAAAGCCAATAGAGTAGATGACTTTAATTCTATTTGGCCTTCTTTTTTGATGAAAGAAGTGATGACATTAAAAGAGGCCATCGCAAAAACTGTACAACCACATAAAAAGTTGATTGTTGATAAAGTAAATAATCCAAGTGAATCCATTACCGGTTTGATTATCATTCCTCCACCGATTCCACAAATAGAACCTACTATGGAAGCAAGAAAACTTACCATCATAATTATAAATAATCCATCATCCATAAATTTTACTTCCTTTTTAAAACTACTTTATTATAACAAATATAACAAATGATATAATAAAGAAAAGATATATTTGGAGGTGTATCAGATGATTCAATTAAATAAAATACATTTAGCTGTAGAATTGGCTAGCGAAGCCCATAAAAAACAATACCGAAAGGGTACAGATAGACCTTATATTGTTCATCCAATGGAAGTATTGCAATTATTAACTGAAATGCAGGCAAGTGAGGAAATTAAGGTGGCGGGAGTCTTGCATGATACAGTTGAAGATACTGCAATGACAATTGAAGATATTGAGGAATATTTTGGCAGCTTAGTAGCCGGTTATGTGGCATTTTCTACTGAAGATAAATCAAAGACCTGGTTTGAAAGAAAAAAAAGAACAATTGAAAAGTCCAAAAACACTCCGATAGAAATAAAAAAATTAAAACTTGCTGATAAACTATCAAATTTGAGATCTATTGCCTATGATTATAATAGAGTAAATAATCTCGTCTGGGATAGATTTTCAAAGTCAAAAGCTGATCAAAAATGGTATTATCAGGGTATGTGTGAAGCATTAAAAGATTTAGAATTTGATGATTCTACCAGAGAGTTATATTTAGAATTTAAGAACTTGTGTGATGAACTTTTTAAATAAATGGAGATAGAAAAATGGAAGATTTAAAGAAAATAGCTAAGTCAGTAGTAAATGCAGCAGCTAAGCTGACAATAGCAGCTGTAGAGATGGTAGCTGTATCAGTGGAAAAAGCCATAGATGTCGCTAAAGAAGTAAAACAGAACAGAATAATAGAACTATTTACTGCTAAAGAAGGCTATAAAAGATTTGTTATAAACAAAACAACTAATCCTAAATTTGATATTTATGAGATTTATAATAGCCAGCAGAGGATTGAATATAAACTTGATGGTAAATTAGACTCAAAAAATTGTGCTATTAATTTTGTGTCTGGAAATCAGGTGATTGCTGATGTTTATGAAAATAAGTCAAAAAGGAAAAAAGGATTATTTAATACCTCAGTTGAGTATGAATTTGTTTTAGAAGTTAATGAAAATCATTATGGTCTAATAAATGTTGATCTTGATGAGGGGATTTTACATTTTCATCTTGATACCAATAAATGGGAAACTAATGTTGGAATCAGCGATAAAAAAATTGAAATAACAGATGATTTGGAACAGATAATCTGTATAATAGAACTCAAAACAAAAGTAAAGGAAATGATAACGGTTGATGTTAAAGAAAACCATAATCAACTTTTGGCTTTAATGTATTGTTTTGTGGTTATAGCAGTCAAAAAATATTTAGAAAAACAGCAATGATTTAAGTGAAAAATCTTGAAAAAAGGATGTTGTGACACCCTTTTTAAAAAATATCTATTCCCATTTTTCTTTGAACCTTTTTAAGTTTTTTGTAAGAAATTCTACTGGCTTTTTCAGCACCTTGCTGCAAGGTTTTTTCAATCAAATCGGAATTAACAATTTCATTATATCTACTTTGAATTGTTTCAATTTCTTTACAGACTACATCAGCAACTTCTTTTTTAAGTTCACCATAACCCTTGCCTTGATATCTGCAAACGATTGAATCAACAGGTTCACCAGATAAACTTGACATGATTTCCAATAGATTAGATATACCTGGTTGATTTTCTTTATCAAAATTGACTGTGGCATAATTATCTGTAACAGCACTCATGATTTTCTTTCTAACAACTTTTAAATCATCTAACAGATAAATACAACCCTTATCTGACTCATCTGATTTACTCATTTTTTTAGAAGGATCTGATAGAGACATTATTCTTGCGCCAACCTTTTGAATTAATGGTTCCGGTACAACGAAAGTCTTTGAATAACGATTGTTAAATCTTTGAGCTAAATCTCTAGCTAATTCTACATGTTGTTTTTGATCATCACCTACTGGAACATAATCTGCATCATACAATAAAATATCAGCAGCCATAAGTGAAGGATAGGTAAATAAACCTGCTGTGATGCTTTCGTCTGCTTTCTGACTTTTTTCTTTAAACTGGGTCATTCTACTTAATTCACCCATATAACTCTGACAAGTTAATAGAAAACCAAGTTGAGCATGAGCAAAGACATCTGATTGTAAGAAAATTGTACATTTTTCAGGATCTAAACCACATGCTAAATATAATGCTATAGCATCTTTCAAATTTTTTCGTAAAGCTTTAGGTTCTTGATAAAAGGTAACACAATGCAAATTGGCAATAAAGACATATAGATCATAATCATCCTGATATTTGACAAAGTTTCTTAAAGCTCCTATATAGTTACCCAAATGTAATTGTCCAGTTGGTTTAATTCCACTTAGCATTCTTTTCATATTTGTACCTCCTGAAAATAAAAAAACACCTATTTTGGGACCCATTACGGGTGGTGCCACCCAAATTGTCTTTTTCAGACCACTTAAAAGTTATACGGTTACTATCCGATAAGACTCCCACTTCCCAATTTGTTAATCACATAATATGGTCTTTCACCCTCACCAATCGCTATAATTAGAGGTAATCAACTATTAAAGTGCTCATAATCTAAACCTATTTTACAATGTGTTAAAAAAAAGTCAATAATTTTACTATTGAAATAATGCTATCTTTTTGATAATATAATTTAGCGAGAGCATATTTGCGCCCTTAGCTCAATAGGATAGAGCGCTTGGCTACGGACTAAGAGGTTGTGGATTCGATTTCTGCAGGGCGCGCCATTATGAAATCAGACCCTTATAAAAGGGTTTTTATTTTCAATCAAAAGAGTGATATATGATATAATTAGACAAAAGGAAAAGATATGAAGAAAGTATTAGTAGGATTATCAGGAGGAGTCGATAGTGCTGTTTGTGCCTATCTGTTAATTAAGCAAGGTTATGATGTAACCGGAGCTTTTATGCGTAATTGGGATTCGGCTGTTAATAATGACATATTAGGTAATCCAACCATTTTGGATGATGTTTGTCCTCAAGAGAGAGATTATCAGGATGCTTTGGCAGTAGCTGATAGTTTGGGAATTGAGCTTTTAAGAGTTGATTTTGTTAAGGAGTATTGGAATGATGTTTTCTCTAACTTTATTTCAGAACATCAGAAAGGCAGAACTCCTAATCCAGATATCCTTTGTAATAAATATATAAAATTTGATGCTTTCTACTCCTTTGCCAAAAGCAAGGGCTTTGAGATAGTAGCAACTGGTCATTATGCCAGAATTATTAAAGATAAAGACAGCTGCTTACTTTTGAAAGGGATTGATAATAATAAAGATCAAAGTTACTTTTTAGCCCAGATAGATAGAGGAGTTTTAAAAAATACTTTATTTCCATTAGGTGAACTTGATAAAAGTGAAGTAAGAGAAATAGCCTTAGAAATGGATCTGCCAGTAGCTGAAAAAAAAGATTCAACTGGAATCTGTTTTATTGGGGAAAGAAATTTTAAAGAATTTTTACGTAATTATTTACCTTCGAAAGAAGGAGATATCGTTGATGTTTTAACTAAAGAAGTTGTAGGAAAACATATTGGTGTCATGTATTATACAATCGGGCAAAGAAAAGGTCTGGGAATTGGCGGAGGAAGAGGTCGTTGGTTTGTTGTTGGAAAAAATGTCGAAGCTAATGAACTTTATGTCGCTGCTCAAGATGAAGATATCTGGTTATATTCAGATAGTTGTCTAGTCAGTGGATTTAATAGACTGGCTGATTTTGAAATGCCAAAACAGTGTAATGCTAAATTCAGATATCGACAAAATGATAGTCCGGTAACAATTGAACAGTATAGTGATGATTTAGTTTTAGTTAAATATCCTCAAAAGATTAAAGCCGTGACTCCAGGACAGCAGGCGGTATTCTATGATGGAGATATTTGTCTGGGTGGAGGAGTAATTGAAAAGACTTTTATTGGAGAAATTGAACATAGCAAACATGTTTATGAGCATATTCACGGGTAAAGATGGAAGAAAAAGGCAGATTTATAAAAGAGATATTTCGTAATCAACAAAATGGCTACACTGTAGCTGTTTTTGAATTGGAGGAATCTAAAGTTCATCAAGAAATAACTGTAGTTGGTTATATAGGTGAAATTGACAAAAATGCCAGATATAGTTTACAGGGAGATTATGTTGAAAATCCTAGATATGGGATTCAGTTTAAAATGGAAAGCTATAAAAAATTAATGGCTGATAATAAAGAGGGAATGATAAAGTATTTTTCAGGAGTACAATTTAAAGGAATTGGTCCGGTATTTGCGGAAAGATTAGTCAATAGTTTAGGTTTAGATGCTATTGAGAAGATTAAAAATAATACTGATATTTTAGATGAAGTACCATCAATGACAACCAGAAGAAAAAAAGCGATTTTGGAAGGTTTGAAACAAGAAGCTGATGAAGCGGTTATCTTTTTAACCAGCCATCATATCAGTTTGAAAAATGTTTTTAAGTTAAAACACAAATATGGAAATGATTTGCTGGAAATAATGAAGACTGATCCTTATAGAGTAATTAGAGAAGTTGAAGGTATTGGATTTGCTACTGTGGATAAGTTTGCTTTAGATGTTGGTTTTGAAAAGGATGACATTAATCGTTTAACAGCTTATAGTGAAAGTCTTTTGATGTCTTTATGTATGAAAAATGGCGATACTTATTTAGAGTTGAATGAATTTATCAAACACCTGAATAAAAATATCGGTCAATACGTTACTGATGTATACAAGATTGTTGAAAGATTGGTTATGTATCGTCTGGCTTATGTTGAAGAAGATAGGATTTATCATATTTCACAATATGATGCTGAGGTTTATATTGCTAAATACTTAGCTCTTTTTCCAGAGCAGCATTTAAAAGATGTCGATGCTATTACAGCTGGAAATGCAATCAGTACAGTACAAGATAATTTATCAATCACTTATGATCAGGATCAACTGCAAGCTATTATGTCTTTTTATGAAAATGACCTTATGATTGTAACCGGTGGTCCTGGAACTGGCAAAACAACAATTGTCAAAGCGATGATCAAAACAAGTGAACTTTTATATCCAGACTACAATATCAATCTGGTTGCTCCAACTGGAAGAGCAGCCAAAAGATTAACCGAATTAACTGATTGTGAAGCCAAAACTATTCATTCATTGCTTTTATGGGATAAAGAAACCGGCAGGTTTGCTAAAGATGAAAATGATCCATTAAGTGTAGATATCTTAATAGTTGATGAGTTTTCGATGGTCGACCAATATCTTTTCTATAATTTGTTAAAGGCTTGTGCCAGTTTAAAAAAGCTGGTAATTATTGGTGATGTAGACCAGCTTCCTTCTGTTGCTATGGGAAGTGTTTTAAAAGATTTAATTGAATCAGAACTCTTTGAGGTAATTGAATTGGATAAAATATATCGTCAGAAAGAGGGCAGCGATATTATCTACTTAGCTAAAGATATTAAAAATGAAGAAGTTATTGAGATTCCAACTGATAATGAAATCAGATTTTTTGAGTGCGAAAAAACAGATATTAAAGATATCACTTTACAGATTGTTGAACATGCTTTAAATAAATATGAAACTTTAGAAGAGGGATTTATGAATGTTCAGGTTTTAGCACCAAAACATAAAGGAGTCAACGGAATTGAGAATTTAAATGTGGCTCTGCAGAAAAAGTTTAATCCCTATTCCAAAAATAAAAGACAGCTTCAGGTTGGTTATAAAACATTCAGGTTGGGCGATAAGGTTTTACAACTTAAAAATCAACCAGATGATGATGTATACAATGGCGATATTGGTATTATTACTGAAATTATTTTTGCTAGTGAAGATTACAACAATCAAAATCGAATCATTGCTGATTTTGATGGCAGAATAGTGGAATATACCTATGACACTTTTTCTAATCTGGCTCACGCTTATTGTATGTCGGTACATAAGTCACAAGGAAGTGAATATCCGATTATCATTCTTCCAATGTCATTGGAATATAGTATCATGCTCCAGAAAAGGCTTATTTATACAGCTGTAACCAGAGCGTATAAAAGTTTAATCTTTGTTGGTCAGAAAGAAGCTTTCTTTAAAGGTATAGCTGGTAAGGAAATGAGTTTGAGAAAAACAACTTTAAAACAAAGACTTATTGCTGAGGTAGACTTCTATGAACAAAGATAAACAGAGAAAAATAATCAGGAACAGATTAAAAAGACTTTCAATTTTTGAGAAAATGGTTTATTCAGATATCATTTCCCAAAAGCTTTTTGATCTTATTGAAGTCTACAACCCAAAAATAGTAATGTCTTATATGGCTTTAGAAGATGAAGTAAATTTAAAAAGGTTACATTCTTTGCTGAGTCGAAAAGGAATTAAACTATGTTTTCCGGTTGTTGAAGAAGATGTAATCAATGCTTATATGTCTAATAGATTTGCTAAGGGGAGGTTTAATATTTTACAACCCGAAGATGGAATTATGATAAAAAAAGAAGACATTGATATTATCGTTGTCCCTTGTGTTGGCTTTGATAATAATGCTAACAGATTAGGTCATGGTAAAGGTTACTATGATAAATATTTACAAGATTATCAGGGAAAAAAGTTTTCTGCTGCTTTTGAAATTCAAAAACTGAATAAAATAGACACTGAACAAAATGATGTGAAAATGAATCGTATAATAACTGAAAAAGGGGTATATTTATAGAATTAAACCCCTTAAATTATTTTTATTTTCACCAATAATCTTCATGCCGTTTTTCTCATAAAAATTATTTGCGTTAATGTTTCTTTTAGAAACTGATAGCATTACTCCTTTACAACCTTTATTTTTTAAATGATTTAAAAGATGTTTCAGCATCATAGTTCCAATACCTTGATGCTGATAACCGGGTTTAACATCCATATGTAGATGAGCATCGTATTGGTTAATAAATGGAGCATATGAATTTACTTCCTCTTTAACTTTCTGCTCAAAATCTTTTCTGATGGCTTTAGCTTGTGGAAGATAGTAAGTCAGCATATGATTTTGAAACCTATTAAAATCAACTTCAGCAATGATATAACCAACAATATCATTATTTTCCAGGTTTTTAGCTATAAAACAATTTTCTTTGGAAAACTCTGTATAATAGTCAATATAAAGGTGCTGTGAAAGGACTTTTTCTTTATAAGGCTTGTCAGGATTGCTTGATACAGAAACATTTATCGCTCGTATATCATTTAAATATTTGTCATTAAAAGGTATTATTTCTATTTTCATATATACATTATAACAAAATTATTGATATATATTTTTGTATAAATATTTATTGATATTTTTTGATTGGGCAATATTTTCCTGATTGTTTACTTTGTCTGACTGTTTATGTTATAATTCTTACGGAAAACAATAGAGATGTACTAGTAAATTACGTAGATTTTACAGAGAGATACTGGCTGGTGAAAAGTATTAGTTGAAATAATCGAAGCTCACATTTCTGTGCAATGAAAACATTGACGTAACTCAGGCGTTAACTGGATATTGAGGTGCATGTTTTTAACATGAATCAGGATGGTACCGCGTTAACTCGTTCCTGTGTCTGGCAACGAGTTTTTATTTATATTGGAGGAAATGTTATGAAACAATTAACAAGTGATCAGATAAGAAAAATGTTCTTAGATTATTTTGCAGAGCATGGTCATATGGTTGAACCTGGAGCTTCTTTAGTGCCACACAATGATCCTACTTTATTATGGATAAATTCAGGAGTAGCAGCTTTAAAGAAGTATTTCGATGGTACAGAAAAACCGAAAAACAAGAGAATCACAAATGCTCAAAAATCAATCAGAACTAATGATATTGAAAATGTTGGCAAAACGGCCAGACATCATACTTTTTTTGAAATGTTGGGCAACTTTTCAATTGGTGATTATTTTAAGAAGGAAGCTATTTTTTATGCTTGGGATTTTTTAACCAATAAAAATTGGATAGGTTTTGATAAAGATAAGATGTATGTTTCAGTTTATATTGATGATGAAGAAGCTTACGATATTTGGGTTAACGATATAGGTATTGATCCAAATCGCATTTTAAAATCAAAAGACAACTATTGGCAGATTGGTGTTGGACCATGTGGCCCTAATAGTGAGCTTTTCTATGATCGAGGAGAAAAATATGATCCTGAAGGATTAGGAGAAAGACTATTCTTTGAAGAGATGGAAAATGATCGATATATCGAAGTATGGAATGTCGTATTCTCACAATATAATGCTGAAGAAGGCGTCGACAGAAAAGATTATAAAGAATTACCACAAAAGAATATTGATACAGGAATGGGATTAGAAAGACTGGTGTCGATTGTTCAAGGAGGAGAAACCAACTTTGATACTGATTTGTTTTTGCCGATTATTAGAGCTACAGAAAAATTGACTTCTAAAAAATATGAAAAAGATAACAAGATGGCTTATCGAGTTATTGCTGATCATATCAGAACGGTTACATTTGCATTAGCAGATGGAGCAACGTTTTCCAATGAAGGAAGAGGTTATATTTTAAGACGTGTTTTAAGAAGAGCTATCAGATATGGTAAACAGCTGGAAATAAAAGGAGCTTATATGTACAAACTGGTTCCTGTAGTAGCAGAAATTATGCAAGGATATTATCCATATCTGATGGAAAAAATTGATTATGTTCAAATATTGGTTAAGGCTGAAGAAGAAAGATTTGATGCAACCTTAAATGAAGGTGAAAAAATACTACAGGCATATTTAGAAAATAATACTTCAAATATTTTAGATGGAGAAGTAGCTTTTAAACTTTATGATACTTATGGTTTTCCACTGGAATTAACTAAAGAAATTGTTGAAGAAAAAGGGTTGACAATTGATCAGAAAGGTTTTGATGAGCAGATGGCTTTACAAAGAGAAAGAGCAAGAAGTGCTAGAAGTGATGATCAGTCAATGAGTAAACAATCAGTTGACTTGATGAATTTTACAGATAAAAGTGAATTTATCGGCTATAGCAATAATGAAAATACTTCCAAAGTAATTGGTTTATTTAAAAATGGTGAAAAAGTTGAAGTATTAACTGATATTGGAGAAGTTATCTTTCAAGAAACCTGTTTCTATGCTGAAAGTGGAGGGCAGGTTTATGATACAGGTATTGTTTTCAATGATAATACGGAATTAGAGGTAATAAAAGTAAGCAAAGCGCCTTTAAACCAACATTTACATACTGTAAAAGTTAAAAAAGGTGCAGTAAAAGTTGGTGATGAGTTCAAATTAAAAATAAATTTAGAAGATAGAAATCTAATCAGGGCGAATCACTCAAGTTTGCATCTGTTACATGCAGCATTGCATCAGGTAGTAGGTTCTCATGTGAATCAGGCTGGTTCGTTCGTCTGTAAAGATTATGGACGTTTTGACTTTACTCACTATGAAAAATTAAGTGACAGTCAAATCAAAGAAATTGAAAGATTAGTTAATGAAAAGATTTCTAAGAAACTAAAAGTTGTTACTGAATTAATGTCAATTGATGAAGCTAAAAAAACTGGAGCCGTTGCTTTATTTGATGAAAAATACGATGATGTAGTCAGAGTAGTTTCAATGGGTGATTTCTCAAAAGAGTTATGTGGTGGAACACATGTAGCTAATACCAGTGAAGTAGGAATTTTTAAGATTGTTTCTGAAGAATCAATTGGTTCAGGAATCAGACGTATTACTTCAAAAACCAATTTCAAGGCTTATGAAGAGTATCTGTCACTGCAGCAGTTACTAGAATCACTGGCTGATGATTTAAGAGTTAACAGCATCACTAAAGTTAGTGAAAAACTGCAACAGGTACTAAAGGAAAATAGTGAATTAAATAAAACCATTAATGAACTTAAAGATAAACTAAGTGTTTTTACCAGTGAAGAATTGATAAAAGAAGCAGTTGAAACTGATGGGCTTAAAGTCGTTATCGCTAAAGTAGATGTTGATAATAGTGAACTGAAAATATTGGCTCAAACTTTAGTAGAAAAACTAAAAGATGGAATTGCTTTTGTTTATACAGTTAACAGCGGTAAGATTTTATTTGCGGCAGCATGTAGTAAAAGTGCTATTGCTAAAGGGATAAAAGCTTCCGATCTGGTTAAAACAGCAGCTGTCATCTGTGGTGGCAATGGTGGTGGAAGGCCAGATTCAGCTAGTGCTGGTGGAAAAGATGTCAGTAAGCTTTCAGAAGCAATAAACAAAATTAAAGAAATGTGTAAAGTGAATTAATCTTTAATTTTGAAGTGGTATTTAGTAGAATGATAAGGGGAGGTTTCATTTATGGTTAGAAAAGATACAGCAACAAGAGTATTTGATTCAGATGAGTTAAAACAAGCTAATATCAAACTTATTATCAAAACTGTTAATAAAGCGTTAGAAGAACGCGGATACAATTCAGTTACTCAAATTGTCGGTTATTTAATAACGAATGATCCAGCATATATTTCAAGTTATAAAAATGCTAGAACATTAATTCAGACAGTAGACCGTGATGAAATTTTAAAAGAAATTGTCAGGAGTTATTTAGCACAGGATGAATAAAATTATGGGTTTAGATTTGGGTAGTAAGACATGCGGTGTCGCTTTGAGCGATGCTTTAGGCATGATTGCTTCAGCTGTGGAAACTATCAGATTTGAAGAAGATGATTATCAGACATGCTTAAATAAAGTCTGCGAAATAATTGATGCCAATAAAGTTGAAAAGGTCGTTTTGGGTTTGCCTAGACATATGAATGGTGATGAAGGCATTAGAGCGGAAATATCGCGTAACTTTAAGACGATGCTAAAAGAAGCACGAAATGTGAATGTCATTTTATGGGATGAACGCCTGTCGACCGTCAGTGCTCAAAAAAGTATGATTTCAGCTAATATGAAGCGTAAAAAAAGGAAAAAAATGATTGACACTATGGCTGCTGTAGTAATACTGCAAAGCTATTTAGATGCAATATATTAGGAGGAACTTTTATGGATGAAAGAACATTGTATGTTACTACTTCTGATGGAGAAGAAATCGAGATGACTATCTTGTTTACTTTTGATAGTGAACAATATGGTAAATCTTATGTTTTATTTTATGATGAAGAAGATGAAACAGGAGAAACATATGCGATGAGTTATGATGCAAAAGGTAACTTACTAGCGGTTGAAGATGAAGAAGAATGGCAAATGATTTACGAAGTATTTGAGGTGTTTCAAGATGGGCAAGAAGAACAGAACTAAGGTTATTCTAATAGTAATTCTAGCCTTTTTAATTGTTTTTGCTGGTGGTTTCGGGTTTTTATATAAAACATATTTAAATGGCTTAAAACCGGTTTCGGAGGTTTCTGAACAAACAGCTTTTGTAGTTGAAGAAGGCTCTACAATGGATGATATCATTAATAAACTTTATGATGAGGGATTTATTCAGAATGTTAAAATTGCAAAGATTTATGTTAAATTAAATAAAATAAATGAATATTATGCTGGAAACTTCTTATTAGATAAAAATATGAGTGTCGAACAGATATTTGATACCTTATCAGATGTAAGTAAAGCTTCGCGAGATGAAGTTATGGTAACTATTCCAGATGGTTCCTGGGCTAAACATGCGGCAGCATATATTGCTGAAAAAACAAATTTATCTGCTGAGGAAATCTTACAGAAATGGAATGAGGTCGATTATATTTATCAGTTGATTGATAAATATGAGTTTTTAACTGAAGATGTATTTAATTCAGAACATTGTTTCTTGGAAGGATATATTTTTCCGGAAACATATAGTTTTTTTGCTGATACAACTGTTGAACAGGTAACTGAAAAAATTTTAGATTATCAAAATGAAATATATTTAAAATATAAAGATGAAATTCTTGCATCCGGTTATACCGTACATGAAGTTTACACTTTAGCCAGCATAATACTTTTTGAAGTAAGTAATGAAGAAGATATGTATCTGGTTTCAAGTGTATTCCATAACAGGTTAAATGATGGCTGGAAATTACAGTCTTCAGTTACTGTCTGTTATGCTTTGTATACTTATGAATCTTGGGAGGATTGTGAAAGAGATGTAACGATTAAATCAGATTACAATACTTATCAGGTTGATGGCTTACCAGTCGGGCCAGTCAGCAATACCAATGAAATGGCTTTAAAAGCGACTTTGAATCCTGCTGAAAGCAATTATTATTTCTTTGTCAATGATATTAGTACTGGTAAAGCATATTTTGCGGAAACTTATGAAGAACATCAGAAAAATGTTTATAAGTATTTATATTAGGAGATGAAATTTATGGCTAGACCGACAATTATTGGGATTGCTGGTGGCAGCGCAAGTGGTAAAACCTCAATAGCACAGGTATTAAAAGATACTTATGATGATTATAAGTCAGTCATTATTTTAAAACAGGATGACTACTACAAAGATCAGTCGCACTTGCCATTTGCGGAAAGATTAAAAACAAATTATGACCACCCGTTTGCTTTTGATACGGAATTATTGATTAAACAGCTTGAAATGTTAATTAATGGTAAAGCAATTGAAAAGCCAACCTATGATTATGTTAATCATACCAGAAGTTCAATTACGGAAATTGTTTATCCGGCAGATGTAATTGTACTGGAAGGTTTATTTGTTTTACATGATGAGGCAATTAGAGAAAAACTAGATATGAAGATTTATGTTGATACAGATGCTGATGTTCGTTTTATCAGAAGATTGAAACGCGATGTCACAGAAAGAGGAAGGACATTAGATAATGTCTGTAATCAATATTTAAATACTGTTAGAGTAATGCATAATGCTTTTGTTGAACCTAGTAAAAGGTATGCTGATCTGATTATTCCAGAAGGTTCGCATAATCGTGTAGCGATGGATTTATTAAAGACAAAGATTTATAGCATTATAGCTAGTAACATGAATGCCGGTTGATTTAAACTACATTTGTGTTATAATACCTAAAGAAAAAATGGAGTGATTAAAATGGATGAAAATAAAGTTATCGCCCTTACGGTAGAAGGCTTAAGAAAATTAGAAAAAGAACAGATTAAACTGTTGCATGTTGAACGTGTTCAAGTGGTAGAAGAATTAAAAGCAGCCAGATCACAAGGCGATTTAAGCGAAAATGCTGATTATGATGCAGCTAGAGATCATCAGGCGAGAGTTGAAGCAACAATAAAAGAAAACGATTATGTCTTAACCAATTTTGAATTAATTGATCTTGATGAAAAAACCAGTAAAGATAAATTACAGGTGGAACTGGAAAATTTAAGAGAAGAGAAGATTGCAGTTAATGATAAGATGAATGAAGCTAAAAAAGATGGAGTCAGTGATGAAAATGAAGAATTATTTTTAATCTGTGAAAAATTAGCTGAAATTGAAACTAGAATTAGAATTGTAGAATATGCTTTAAAGAATGATTCGACTAAAAAAATTGGTAAAAAAGCAGTCAAATTAGGTTCTAAAGTTACAATTCTAACTTTAGATGAAGAATTAGAGGAAGTATATACAATCGTAGGAACTGTTGAAGCGGACCCTATTAATGGTAAGATTTCTAATGAAACACCATTGGCATCAGCATTACTTGACCGTAAGGTTGGAGATGTGGTGACAGTGTTTGTTGCTCATCCTTATAAAGTTCAAATCAAAAAGATTGACTAGGATTTATTAAATTAAGAAACAAGTATTAAGTATGAAAATACTATATAACCTGTTTCTTTTTTTATTGATTGGATTGCTGATTTTTTCTAATAGTTCACAGTTGGATTTTTTAAATATGGTTAATCAAACAATTAAAATCAATGTCAAGGGAAATGCGGTAAAAGATAAGGTGTATACTTTAAAAAGAGGTAGCACTGTTGAAGATTTGTTGGGGATAATTGAACACAACGATGATGTTGACCTATCTTGTTTGAATCTTACAATGGTCTTAAAAAATAATGATGTGATTGTCTTAAATAAGAAAAAAGAGCTAGAAAAGATTTCAATTAACAGTGCTGATTTAAACCAGTTAATGGAAATACCTTATGTAGGAGAAAAGACAGCTTTATTAATAATTGAATATCGTAATACTCATGGAAGTTTTAAGACAATTGAAGAAATAATGGAAATTAAAGGAATAGGTTTAAAAAAGTTTGAAAAAATGAAGGAATATATTCGACTATGATTTTAATTTCTGCATTTTTAATTATACTTATTGGTTTATGTAACGTTTTTAAATATCGAATTATTGTTTCTATAATTATTATTGGTTTATTACCTTTATTTTGTAACATAAAGGAAAGATGTATTATCAGTTTGATAATCTTATCTTTTGTGTTGCTATCTTATCCGATTGAAAGAAAATACTTTGAAAGTGGCAGGGNAATAGAAATCAGGGATAATTATTATTTGCTAAGTGATGGTTTAAGTAAGGTTATTTTATATACTGATGAATCATTGTCGCTAGATGATATAGTAGTTGTTGATCAAAAAGTTAAAGAAATTAATTATTATGACAATTTTAATGCATCCAGTTATAAAGATTATTGTCGAGCTAACGATATCATCGGTTCAATCTCTAGTGATGAAGTAAAAGTTGAAACTGCTAAATTTTCTTTCCGGAAAATTATTTATGATAAATGTTTAAAAAGTTCTAATAAATGGGTTTTACAAATATTGTTTAAGAATTCACTGGAAATAGAAAGTGATAAAAAATATTTTATCGCTCAATCATCATTGCATCTTTCTTTTTTTGTCGGATTTTTAAGAAGTATTTTTTCAATGTTCTGCTATGAAAAAAAGGCCAATAAAATAATATTCATATTGGTTTTATTATTAGGTTTACTATTTAATTTTCCTTATGGTTATGTAAGAGTTTTGATTAGTTTGATAGTTTTTCATTTTATTGAAGATAAAAGAAAAAGATTAGCATACGAAATACTGATTTTGTCTTTTTATAAACCCTTTTACATTAAATCTATTTCTTTTTTAATTCCTGTAGGGATTAAGATAATAAGTTGTTTTTTAAAAGAAAAAAAGTTGATTTTAATCTGTTTATATATCTCGATAATTCAACTTTATTTTTATGGAAAGATTGATTTATTATCGATTTTAAGTTTTTCTTTTTTTAAATCATTATTTGGTTTTGTTTATCTGTTGGCCTTGCTGTTCTGTTTTTTGCCGATAGAAATTAATTTAGATAATATTTTAGCTGCTACATTAGAAAGAATGGATAACCTTCCTCAAATAAATTTAACAGGGACTTTCAATATGGGATTAATATTAATAATTTTATTTTTGACATTGAGATATTTTGAAACAATAAAGAAGAAATATCTTTTTAGTATGATGTTAATTTTACTTATTAACAATAATCGTGGCCTGTTTTCTCCAATATATACAATTACTTTTCTTGATGTGGGTCAGGGCGATTGCAGTTTAATAACTTTTCCATTTTCTAAAGAAGGTTTATTAATTGATGTAGCTGGAAATATTTACAAAGATATCAGTAAGGATATTATAATTCCGTATTTGAATTCCTTAAGTATTAAAAGTGTTGATGTAATTATATCTCACGATGATTATGATCACTGTGGCGGACTGAATTCATTAATGGAAAACTTTAATGTTAATAATATTTATAAAGAAAAAAAGCAGAGAATATTATTTGAAAATTTAACAGTCTACACCTTGCTGCATGATGAAAAAAATGATGATATAAATGATAATTCACTGATATCTTATTTTAATATTAATCAGTTTTATTTTCTTTATTTAGCTGATGTTTCAAAAAAGGTAGAATTTAAACTAACTGAAAGATATGATAATTTACAAGTCGATGTTCTTAAATTGTCCCACCATGGGTCAAATACTGCCACAAGTGATAAGCTTTTAGCCACTTTTCAAATACCAATAGCTATTATTTCTGCTGGTCGAAACAATTTTTACAATCATCCATCAGTAGAAGTGATAAAAAGATTAAATCAATACAATGTTTTTTATCTATCAACTAAAGAAAACCACGCTATCAGGTTTTATGTTTTAAATCATTTATTGATTTATCAAACATCTTCGGGCCAATGGGGTTTTCTTTTGAAGTAATATGTTATAATAAAATACGGAGAAAATTATGAATTATTTATTGACAGGAAGAGAAAGTTTCAATTTAAAACAGAGAAAAAATCAGTTGATTGAAAAGTTAGTCGGCAAAGACAATCAGTTATCTGTTAGTGTCTACAGCGGTTTTGAAGATGTTGACATTGATGAAGTTATTGATGACTGTAATATGATACCTTTTTTATCAGATAATAAGGTCGTTGTTTTAGAAAATCCGAAGTTTTTAACTGTCAGATCTAAAGAAGATGAAAAAAATAAAATCAGAGATCAGGAAAGAGAAGATAGAGATTTTCAACGTCAAAAAGTTTCGTTTGATAAATTGATTGATTACTTAAAAAATCCACATGATACTACAACGTTGATAATTGTTTTTGATTCTTTGGATACTTTAAATAGAAAGTTTACAAGTATGCTGACTCCGTATCTGATACATGAAAAGTTTGATCTGCTTTCTGAGGAACAATTCAAAAAAGAGGTTATAGATAACTTAAAAGACAATAACGTCAGAATAGATAAAGAAGCTTTGAAAGAGCTGTTAAACAGACTTCCGAATTCGCTTGAAAACTGGCAAAGAGAATTGGATAAGCTAACACTTTACCCTGGTACCATTACCATTGAAGTAATAGAAAACTTAATCAGCCAGCCGCTGGAAGATAATGCTTTTGAATTAACTAATGCTTTATTTTCCAATGATTTGTCAAAAGCACTTAGTGTTTTGAATGATTTAACAGTTAACAGGATAGAAGTTTTCAGTTTGATTGGCTTAATCAGTGCTTCGCTTAGAATGATGACACAAGTTTTAATGTTAATTGAACTGGGAAAAAGTGATACTGAAATAGCCTCGATGCTTAATATTTCTTCAGGCAGGCTATACTATTTAAAAAGAGATATTCAAAATAGAAGCTGTAAAGAAATTTTGAAAGTATTAAATGATTTATCGCAGTTAGACCAGGATATAAAAAGTGGTCGCATTGATGGGCAAACAGGATTAGAATTGTTTATTATTAAAACAATCAGGGGATAAGTATGGAATCGTTAAAAGAATTGTATCGTATTGGACCGGGTCCATCGTCATCACACACTTTAGCAGTCAGAAATGCCTGCCTTTTATACTTGCAGAGATATAGTGATTATCCATGTTATTTTGTCGAACTTTGTGGTTCGCTAGGTTTAACCGGAAGAGGGCATATGTCTGATAAGGTCATTGAATCAGTCTTTGGTAAAGAGAGAGTGTTAATCAAGTTTAATCGTGAAATGGCTCATAATCACCCCAATACGATGATTTTTCATACAATTGACTCAAATGTTTTATCCAATGAGATGGTAATATATTCTACCGGTGGAGGAGCAATAGAGGTAGAAGGAGAGCCTTCACTGGTTGATAAAAATGTTTATCCGCATAAAAATCTTAGGGAAATAATGGATTTTTGTGAGATAAATAATTATAATTTTGCCCAGTATGTATTTCACTTTGAGCCAGATATTAAACCGTATTTACATAAAGTTTTAAATCAGATGGTCACAACTATTAGAGGTGGATTAAGAAAAGACGGAGTATTGCCAGGTGAATTAAAAGTTGTCAGAGTAGCGAAAAAATTATATCGTAAGGCTTTTGACTGTGAAGAAGCTAATATTAAAGAAAAATTATTAATTTCATCTTATGCCTATGCGGCAATGGAACAAAATGCCAGTGGTGAAATGGTTGTTACAGCCCCTACTTTAGGAAGTTGTGGGGTTTTATCAGCGATGCTGATGTATTATTATGAAAAAGGCATTAGCAAAGAAATCTTGATTAACGCTTTAGCTGTAGCGGGAATATTTGGCAATATTGTTAAAAGAAATGCCACTATTTCAGGAGCTGTTGGTGGTTGTCAGGCAGAAATTGGAACAGCCTGTTCAATGGCGGCGGCTTTTGCAGGTTATGTTGAAGGACTGTCAAACAGAAAAATTGAATTTGCAGCTGAAATTGCTATGGAGCACAATTTAGGTTTAACTTGTGATCCAGTTGGTGGATATGTGCAGGTTCCATGTATTGAAAGAAATGGACAGGCGGTTTTAAGAAGTTTAGATTCAATGATTTATGCTAAATATTTGGGAGAAATTAGAGAAAATATTGTTACTTTTGACATGATTGTGGAAGTAATGAATTATACCGGTCAGAAAATTGCAATGGAGCTAAGAGAAACATCTTTAGGTGGATTAGCTGAAATTGTTCCAATGTATAAAAAGGAAGGACCTTCAGACTGCTAATGTAAAAAAAATCAGGTTTACCTGAATTTTTTTTGACTCAATTGAAAATAAAGAAAAATAAAAGGCGATTAAGCCTGGTATTATTCTAATGAGTTAACAGCCTTTGCTAAACGTGCTTTTTGACGTCTAGAATAGTTTTTATGATAAATGCCGCTGACTACCGCTTTGTCTAATTTAGAGAAAGCTACATTTAAAGCAGCAGTTGCTTCTTCTTTATTATTGTTGGCAACAGCAGTAAAAACTTTTTTCATAGCTGTTTTTAAAGCGCTTTTCTTGGCCTTGTTAGCAGCATTAGCTTTAATATTAGTAATAACTCTTTTTCTTTTTGACTTAATATTAGGCATAATTTACCTCCTTAAACATAACGCTAGTCTATTTTACCAAACTAGACTGTAAAATGCAATCTATATCTTTAAATTTTTATTTTCAAAAAATAAATCAATTGTAGAAAAAGGAATTAAACATATTATTTTATGTATAAAAAAGACTGAAAATAGATAATCCTTGAAAATAAATCATTGAATTATTAATAAAATTGAAAATAATGTATAATATTAAAGGTGATAAAAAATGAATAATATCAAGATTGTTTTTATGGGTACTCCTGTTTTTGGAAAAGAAATATTAAAATGCCTGGTTGAAAATGACTATAATGTTGTTGCTGTTGTGACTCAACCGGATAAAAAAACAGGAAGAAAGCAAATCATTACGCCCTGTCCAGTTAAGCAGTATGCTGTTGAAATGGGAATAGAAGTACTACAGCCAAAAAGAATAAAAGATGACTTTCAAAATATATTAGCTTTAAACGCTGATCTGATAGTTACTTGTGCCTATGGGCAGTTAATACCAAATCAATTATTAACAGCGCCCAGACTTGGATGTATAAATGTTCATGCTTCGCTTTTGCCAAAATTAAGAGGTGGAGCACCAATTCAGCGCAGTATCATAAACGGTTATAATGAAACCGGAATTACAATTATGGAAATGGTTTCAAAAATGGATGCTGGTGATATTATTTCACAAAAAGGAATTGAAATTGACATAAATGATACCTATTCTTCTTTACATGATAAATTAATCGGAATAGCTACAACATTATTGATTGAAACAATGCCGGCAATTATTGATCAAAGTTATATCCCCATCAGACAAAATGAAAAAGAAGTAACATACGGTTTCAATATCAGTTTTAAAGAAGAACATATTGATTTGACTAAAACCTATATGGAGGTTTATAACCAGATAAGAGGATTATCTGCTGATCCTTGTTGTTATGGAATTGTAGAGGCCAAAAAAGTCAAACTACATACGGTAAGAATTACTGATATTTATTATGAAAAAGAAAATGGCACGATTGTTTTTGAAGGCAAAGGATTGGGTATAATAATTGATAACAGGTTACTGTTAATTGAAATTCTTCAATGTGAGGGAAGAAAACTCTGTAGTGCTATTGCTGCAAGAAATGGAGTAGCGAGAAACTGGGAAGGAAAAGTAATGTGTTAAAAAAATTTTTTAAAGCACTAATTTCGATGATGCTGATATTTATGTTTACTTACATTGTCAACATAAATATTGGTAATCTGGGCTATTTATCTTTAGCTGACTATGCTATTATGAGTTTTCTTTTTGTCAGTGAACCTTCTTATGGGATGCTGGTAGCAGCCATTCCAGTTGCTTTGTCAGATATCTTATTGGGGCATAAACATTATTGTGCGTTTAATTTTATTATCAGAGCTGTTGAAGGATATTTAATGGTATATCTGACTAATAAAAAGAAAAACTATAACATAACAATACTGATAGTTGGAATCACGGTATTAATTTTGCAGGTTGCGGTCGATATTTATTTATTTGGAATAAATATTATGTTAACATCTTTATTATATAAATCAGTTGCCATTATAATTAGTATATTATTGGCAGGTTTAACAAAAAGAGTTAAAAACAAAATGGAAAAAAGGTAAAAAAATGGATCAAAAGTATATTAGGAATTTTTCAATTATAGCTCATATTGATCATGGTAAATCTACATTAGCTGATAGAATCCTGGAGATGACAAAAACCGTTGAACAGAGAGATATGGTTAGTCAGCTACTGGATGACTTAGATTTAGAAAGAGAAAGAGGCATCACTATAAAATTAAATGCGGTATCTTTGAATTATGATGCTGATGATGGAAATAGATATTTATTCCATCTGATAGATACTCCAGGGCATGTAGACTTTACTTATGAAGTAAGCAGATCTTTAGCAGCTTGTGAAGGTGCTATTTTAGTTGTGGATGCTTCTCAGGGAGTTGAAGCACAAACCTTAGCTAATGTTTATCTGGCGATAGATAATAATCTGGAAGTAATCCCGGTTATCAATAAAATTGATTTGCCGGGAGCAATGATTGATTATGTTAAAGAAGAAATTGAAAATGATATCGGACTGGATACTACTGATGCTCCATTAATAAGCGCCAAGACAGGTATAAATATTAAAGATGTCCTGGAAAGTATAGTCAAAAATATTCCTTCTCCAAGTGGAGACCCAAACGCTCCACTTCAAGCTTTGATTTTTGATAGTTACTATGACACTTATCGTGGTGTAATTGCCGCAGTGAGAATAAAAAACGGGACCTTAAAAGTTGGCGATAATATAAAGTTTATGAGTAACGGTAATAAATATCTGGTTACTGAAGTAGGTATCAGAACTCCAAAAGAAATAAATAAGCAGTTTCTGCAGTGTGGTGAAGTCGGATGGGTAGCTGCTTCCATTAAATCGGTAAAGGATGTCAGAGTAGGTGATACCATCACTACCGTTGATAATCCATGTAAAGAGCCTTTACCGGGCTATCAGCAGCTTTTACCGATGGTTTATTGTGGTTTTTATCCGACTGATAATGGTCGATATAACGACTTGAGAGAAGCTTTAGAAAAGCTTCAGTTAAATGATGCTTCATTAATATTTGAAGCTGAAACATCTCAAGCTTTAGGCTTTGGTTTCAGATGTGGGTTTTTAGGCTTATTACATATGGATGTTGTGCAGGAAAGACTGGAAAGAGAATATAATCTAGACTTGATTGCCACAGCACCAAGTGTCATTTATGAAGTTGAATTAACCAATGGAGAACTGTTAAAGATTGATAATCCAGCTTTAGTACCGGCAAGTCAATATGTTGAAAAGATTTCTGAACCATTTGTTAGTGCCAAAATTATGTCTCCAACAGACTATATTGGACCAATAATGGAATTATGTCAGAATAAAAGAGGAGTCTATAAAGATATCATTTATTTGGACGAAAAAAGAGTCATGATTGTCTATGAATTACCTTTATCAGAGATTGTCTTTGATTTCTTTGACAGATTAAAATCAGCTACCAGGGGATATGCATCGCTTGATTATGAGCTGATTGAATATCGTTCATCTAGACTGCAAAGAATGGATATCCTGATTAATGGCGAAGTGATAGATGCTCTAGCCAGTATTGTGCATAGTGATTTTGCTTATCAGAGAGGCAGCAATATAACCCGAAGATTAAAAGAACTGATTCCTTCACAATTGTTTGAAATTCCAATTCAGGCAGCTATTGGTGGCAGAGTAATAGCTAGAACCAATATCAAAGCCTATCGTAAAAATGTTCTAGCTAAATGTTATGGTGGTGATATATCACGTAAAAAGAAACTTTTAGAAAAACAAAAAGAAGGTAAAAAGAGAATGAAATATGTCGGTGAAGTTGAAATACCACAAGAGGCATTTATGGCGCTGCTGTCAATGGACCAGGAGATCAGATAATGAAAGAAGTTTTAGATTTAATCCAGAAGATGAGAGTAGAATGCGGGTGGGATAAAACTGATACTTTACCAATACTTATAAAGTCTGTTTCAGTCGAAGCTGCTGAACTGTTAGAAACTATTCAGTGGGATGATAATGATTTTAAAGAAGAGAGAATTAAAAGTGAGTTAGCAGATGTTTTGATGTATGCATTATCAATCGCAATTGATAATAACTGGGATGTTAAAGAGCTTCTAAAAGATAAAATTGATGAAGTATATAAGAGGTACTTAATAAAAAATGATTAAAGGCTTATATGTTCATATTCCATTTTGTAATAGTATTTGCGGTTATTGCGATTTTGCCAGAAGCAAATATTCGTCGTCTTTAGCTGATAAATATTTAACTCATTTAGAAAAAGAACTGTCTGAAATAAAACAAGACAGTTTTTATACCGTTTATATTGGTGGAGGAACTCCAACCTCGTTAAATGAAAAGCAGCTGGAAAGACTTTTAAAAATGCTGTCAGGATTTAGGGTTGAAGAAGAGTATACCATAGAAATAAATCCTGAAAGTTTTACCAGTGCAAAAGCGCAGCTGATTAAAAAATATGGAATAAATAGAGTTTCCATTGGTGTTCAAAGTTTTAATGAAGGTCTTCTTCTTCATATGGGAAGAAAACATACTAATGAAGATGTAATGAACACATTAAAATATCTTGATGAAGTACAGATAAATAATCGTTCAATTGATTTGATTTTTGGATTTAAAACTCAAAGCTTAACTAATGTACTTACTGATTTACAAAAAGCGGTTAGACTTGATATTACCCATATTTCAATTTATGATCTGGAAATATATCCTAAAACATTATTTGGTGTTCAGAAATATAAAAAGTTAGATGAGGAAACCTGTTTTATTATGTATCAGTGTATTGTTGAGTACTTAAATCAGCATGGCTATAAGCAGTATGAAACAAGCAACTTTGCTATTGGAAAATACCAGTCTGAACACAATAAACTATATTGGAAATATGAAGATTATAAGGGTGTAGGTTTAAGTGTCAGTTCGAAAATTAAAAATATCAGAGTAGATAATACTACTAATTTTGTGGCTTATTTAAATGATCGATATGTTGCAACAACGACCAGATTATCAGATGAAGATGTTATTTTTGAAGCAATAATGATGAATTTAAGAATGAATGAAGGCATAAATATTAAAGAATTTGATGAAAGATTTGATTGCAATATTTTAGAAAAACATCATTCAGCAATTGAAAAAAATATTAATAGAGGTTTATTAGAGGTCAAAAATGGTTTTTTGAAAACAACTAATAAAGGAATATTTGTTTTAAATGATATTCTAGTTGATTTTATGATTTGATAATGTTATTATTTATAAGCCGTCAAGCTGTGTTTTATAGATTCCTCATCTTATTACTCGGCTTGGATGGGACTTTGTTTTGTCAGGAGGAAATAAAAAGTGATTACAAAAGAACAAAAACAACAGGTTATTAAAGATTTTGCACGTTATGAAGGGGATACTGGTTCTCCAGAAGTTCAAGTTGCGATTTTAACAGTTAGAATTAATCGTTTAACTGAACATTTAAAAGAACATAAAAAAGATTATCATTCATATCGTGGATTAATGAAAATGATTGGTAGAAGACGTAATTTACTAAAGTATTTGCGCGAAACCGATATCAATCGTTATAGAACATTGATCGAACGTTTAGGCTTACGTAAATAGTTTTAAAAAGAACTTTAGCAGATGCTGGAGTTTTTTTTATAAAAAAACGACATAGTTTTCAGCTATACCGTTAAACTGTCAATTAAGTTATCATCTTCATCATACCACTTAAAGATATTATCATCTAAAATCATATAACCATTGACACTGTTTTCTTTTGGCAAGGCAATGCTTCCCGGATTTAGATAAGTATGGGTGTCATATTTCAGATTTTTTTGGATGTGAGTATGACCGTGTACCAAAATGTCTTCTTTATTAAGTGGAGGCAGATTATCGCTATTGAAAGTATGGCCATGAGTAAAAAAGATATTCCTTTTGTTTATTTCAATGATAAAATATTGAGCTAAGATAGGAAAATCTAAAACCATCTGGTCGATTTCTGCATCACAATTACCTTGAACGGCAATAATTTTATCTTTATGCGTATTTAATAAAGTGGCTAAACTTTTTGGATCGTGACCTTTTGGCAAATCATTTCGAGGACCATGGTATAAAATATCCCCTAGAAGAATAATTTTATCAGCCTGGTGCTGTTGAAATTTTTTAATTATTAATTGTCCATAATAGTATGATCCGTGAAGATCAGCTGCAATTAAGTATTTCATAGTTTTTCTCCTTGAAAGTATTTTAACATAAAAAAATAAAAACCTCATTATTGAGGCTTCAATTTTTAATGGGGTGATTGACGGGACTCGAACCCGCGAATGCTGGAGCCACAATCCAGTGTGTTAACCAACTTCACCACAACCACCAGCGCTAACCTATAATATACTAAAAATCAAAAAAAGTAAACATTTAAATAATAAATGTACTATAATTATCAAAGAGGTGGAGTAAATAGTATGAATAGAAAGAAAATTAAAAAGATTACAAGTCCAAGATATTATCTGATAATTATTGGAATCGTGTTTTTAGCTTTGGCTTTATTAAGTTCTCTGGTAATGGGTGATGCTAAAGAAAATGAAAACAAAAAACCATTCTCGTATCCTGGTATCGCAAATACTGAATACGATGTAGCTGGAGGCTATGTATATTTAGATATAACTGATTTATATCAGTTTGGCATAAGAGAAACAGCAACTGTCAACGAGGAGTATTATTTTGCCTTTGATAAGGACATGTACATATATGTTGTCGGTATCAGGGAAGGAATGTTTGAAGAAATAGAAAAATTGTATTCAGCCGATCCAGAAAATTTTTCTTATCGTTTAGTAGGATATCTTTGTGATTTCAAAGGTGATATTCGACAACTTGCCATAGAGATGATACCGGAGGTTTTTGGTGGAGAATTAAATTATTTGGTTGATGATTTTGACAATTATTTTTTAAGTACTTACCTTGATACAATAAATAGTCCAGCAATTACTCCAGGTGATGTTATTTTAGTCAGCGCTATATATTTTATTATCGGTTGTGTATTTTTTATTGTGGGAGTATTAAGAATATTAAAAGTAGGAAAGTTTAAACAGAATAAAGATTATTTTGAAATGATTGGCGAACTGGAAGATCCATCTATTTGGAACATTGGTCCATTGAAAGTCGCTTTAACAAAGTCTTATTTGGTTTATTATGGTAAAAAAATAGGATTTGTTAATTATCGTGATATCAAAGATTTAATCCTTGACAGAAACAGATTGTGTTTAGCAACTGATTCAGAAATGGTTAATATTGGAAAATGCAACAATGTATTATATGAGGAAATAAAATCTTATATTGAAAAGAAAAAGAATGTTTCGGATATTAATGAAATCTAAAAACAGTCATTGATTATCGATGTAAATTAGAGTTTGTGTAATTGTGGAGGTGTAGATGATGAGTGAAAATAATAAAGCTGTTAAAAAATATATTAATTCAGGAATTACATTTGGAAGTGCACTGGCTATGGTAATAAGTTATACAACCTGGAAATCTGTCGGATGGGACATTTTTCATGGTTTGTTAAGTTGGACATATGTAATATATTTTGTTATAAGATATTAAATGCACAATTTTATTTGATAATTTGATAGGAAGAAAAAGATATGAATTTTATGTGTAAAGTATTTGGTCACAAGTGGAATGGTGGCTGTACTTGTGTTCGTTGCAATCAAAAACGAAATGAAAATCATAAATGGGAAAATATACCTGGTACCTGCAAGATGAAATGTACTGTTTGTGGAGCTGAAAAAACCATTCCTCATGATTGGGATGGGTGTATTTGTAAAAACTGCCAGGAAGTAAAAGACGTTCATCTTGCCGGACATCGCTGGCGCTATTTAGAGGAAAATTCATGTTTAATGTATTGTCATAAATGTGAGCAGAATAAGATGGGTAATCATAAATGGGATGTTTGTGTCTGTAAACGTTGTGGAATGAAACGCGAAACATATGCTGACCAGCTTAAAAACGGTAAACCGTTATTAAAGCATATCTGGAGACCTCCTTTAAAAGATGATGTCTGGTGGAAAGAATCTACAAGAACCGGAATGTGTTATTTGATTTGTGATCGTTGTGGCTTTGTTTGGAAGTTTTACAGTCATGATTGGAAAGATGATGTTTGTCAACGTTGTGGAAGAAAGAAGGAAGACTATCTTTGCAATGAACAGATGAGTTCTCATAAATGGGAAAAAATTGGAGATTGCAGAAAAAAATGTTCCAGATGTGGCATAATCGCATATGATCATGATTATCTGGTAATAGATAGTCCTAATCATTTGACAGAAGATAGCTGGTATAAATATAGATGTAAGAATTGTGGACATGAGGCCTTTGAAAATTCAAATATGGATAGTCGTCAACAGGGTTTCATCAAAGAATAACAATAAAAAGTTCAGAAATAATAATAGACAATACATATTGATTAGAATGTCTGGACTTTTATCAGCTGACAATTACTGATGGCCGCTGATGGTTATGATAGTTGAAAAAAGGTGATTTTAGTAATATAATTGAACAAGAGATTAAGAGGTGAAAAATATGGAAAATAAAAAGATATTGGTAGAAACAAGTGCCAGACATGCTCATTTATCACAAGAACATGTAGAGGCTTTATTTGGTGAAGGATATCAGTTAACAGTTAGAAAAATGCTGTCACAACCTAATCAATTCGCAAGTAATGAAAAAATTACAGTTGTTGGTCCTAGAGGTGAAACAAGAATGACTGTTTTAGGTCCAACAAGAAAAGATACACAAATTGAATTATCTTTGACTGATGCCAGAGGTATTGGTGTAAAAGCCCTGGTAAGAGAATCTGGTGATATTGAAGGTACTGAAGGGTGTACAATTGTGGGACCAAATGGATCAGTAACTCTGGATAAAGGAGTTATTGCTGCTAAAAGACATATTCATTTTACTGAAGCGGATGCTGAATATTATGATATTAGTAATGGAGATGTTGTTTCTGTCAAGGTTGAAACTGATGGCAGAAGTTTAACGTTTTCAGATGTTGTCTGCAGAGTCTCAGATTCTTATGCTTTAGCTATGCATATTGATACAGATGAATCAAATGCAGCTGGCGGACCAGTTGAAGGTACAATTATTAAATAACCAGTAATAGGGGTTAATTTTTTAACTCCTTTTTTTGTGATTTATAATGTCTTGGTTTTAGTGTATAATTAGTTTTGTGTTAAGGAGTATAAAGATATGAAAATTGAAGAAAGATTTATAAATTACACCAAAATCGATACCACTTCAGATGCTGAAAGCAAGACTTGTCCCAGTACACCAAATCAATTGATTTTAGCTGAAATGTTAGTTGAAGAGCTAAAACAACTGGGTGTTGAAGATGCCAGAATGGATGAAAATGGCTTTGTTTACGGGACGGTTGAAAGTAATGTTGACCATCAGACTGATGTTGTTGGCCTGCTTGCACATCTTGACACCAGTGATGCTACCAGTGGTAGAGATATAAAAGCAAGAATTATCAGAGATTATGATGGAAAAGATATTCTTTTATCAGAAGGAATTTATACTAGAGTTAGTGATTATCCTTTTTTAAAAGATTTAAAAGGAAAAGATTTAATTGTAACTGATGGAACTACTTTACTCGGTGGTGATGATAAAGCAGGTATTGCTATTATTATGGATTTTATTCAATATCTTTATGAAAATCCAGAAGTTAAACACGGCAAAATAATGATTTGTTTTACTCCAGATGAAGAAATTGGTTCAGGTATCTTAAAGATAGATTTAAAGCAGTTTGTTTGTGACTATGCCTATACTTTGGATGGTGGTCCGGTAAATTGTGTAACCTATGAAAATTTCAATGCTGCTAATGCAGTAGTGACATTCAGTGGAAATAGTATTCATCCTGGTGATGCAAAAAATAAGATGATTAACGCTACTCAATTAGCCATTGACTTTCATAACATGTTGCCGGTAAACCAGAGACCTGAATTTACTGAAAAACGAGAGGGATTTAATCACCTTCTGGGTATTGTTGGAGATTGCCAACAGGCTAAAAGCACTTATATTATCAGGAATCATGACTTAGATTTGTTACATCAGCAGATGCGTCATTTTGAATTAATTACAATGCATATTAACGAGATGTATAACCGTCATCTAGTCGAATTACAGATAAAAGAAAGTTATTATAATATGAAAGAGTGCTTGACTGATAAGATGTTTATTGTAGAACAGGCAGCAAAAGCTATCGAGCAGTTGGGTTATAAAGTAGAATATGATCCAATCAGAGGTGGAACAGACGGAGCTCATTTGTCATTTATGGGTATCGCTACTCCTAATTTGGGAACGGGAGGAAGAAACTGTCATGGAAATCACGAATTAGTTATAATAGATGAAATGAAAGAAATGGTTAAAGTTTTAGCCAATATAATAAATATAGTTGTAGAAAGAGGTGTTAGAGAATGATTATTCAATCAAAAAAAGTATGGGTAGCTAACAATTTCAACCCTTTACAAATTGAAATTGAAAATGGAAAGATTGTTGCTGTATATCCTTACGGCACAAAAGAAGTAGATTATGATTATGGCAGTTTAAGAGTTTTGCCAGGATTTATTGATGTTCACACTCATGGTGCATATGGATTTGACACCAACGATGGAGATGAAGAAGGGTTAAGAAACTGGATTAAAAGGATTCCGGCAGATGAAGGTGTTACATCAGTTTTACCTACTACCATCACTCAATCGGTAGAAGTATTATCTAATGCAGTAGCTAATGTTGCCAAAGTAGTTAGAGATGGTTATCAAGGAGCAAATATTTTAGGTATTAACTTTGAAGGCCCTTATTTGGATATGAAATATAAAGGAGCGCAACCACCACAGCATATCTTGCCTAGTTCAGTTGAACAGTTCAAGATGTATCAGGAAAAAGCTGATGGTTTAATTAAAATTATCACCTTAGCTCCAGAACATGATGAAAATATGCAATTGACTAAATACTGTTCTCAAAATGGAGTAGTTGTTTCTTTAGGTCATAGTTCTTCCAGTTATGAAACAGCAGTATTGGCAGCCGCAAATGGTGCTAAACTGTTAACCCATGTCTATAATGGCATGTCACCTTATGGACATAGAGAATTAGGTTTGGTTGGGGCAGCTTTTAGAATCAGAGATATGTATGGGGAAATCATTGCTGATGGATATCACTCTAATCCTGAAGCGGTTAACAACTATTTCCGTGTTAAAGGACCTGATCATGTGGTAATGATTTCTGACTCATTAAGACCTAAAGGTTTGCCTAAAGGAGAATATACTTCAGGTGGATTAGCTATTGTTATTACTGATGAAGGCACTGCCAGGTTAATTGATTCAGGATCTTTAGCAGGTTCAACGCTAAGAGTCAACAGAGGCTTACAGATTTTAATTGAAAAATGTCTGGTTGATGTGGCTTCAGCAATTAATTCCTGTACTTTAAATCCAGCCAGACTTTTAAGAGTTGATGATCACAAGGGCAAGATTGCTGCCGGCTTTGATGCTGATATAGTTGTTTTAGAGGATAACTATGATATCCATCAAACGTATGTAGGAGGTAAAGCGTTCAAATAATAACGTAAATTTTGAAATGAAATATGTATTTATTGTTAATCCAACCAGCGGTAAGGGGAAAAGTCTCAGATTTGTTCCTCTTATTGAAAATTATTTTAAAAATAGTGAAGAAGAATATGAAATTATCTATACTGAATATCCAAAACATGCTACTGAAATAGCTGCCAGATATACGGAAAAAGATGATGTAATTCTTTATAGTGTTGGAGGAGATGGAACAGCTACAGAAATATTAGATGGTCTTGATCTGTCAGTTAGATTTGGGGTTGTTCCTGGTGGAACTGGAAATGATTTCTTAAAATCAATTGATGTTGAAAAAAGAACTGATGAAGAAATACTTAAAGCTTCAATTGAAGGAGAGGATATAGATATAGATTTCGGCTTATTAAATGGAAAAAGCAGAATTCTAAATATTGTTTCTTTTGGATTGGATGCCGCAATTAATGTTTATGCTAATGAAGTAGCTAAAAAGAAAAAAACAATAATCCCTGATAAATTTATCTATTTTTACAGTATTTTTAAAGCTGGGTTGAATCCAAAAAGATATCATTTTAAAATGACAGTTGATGGTAAAGTTTATGAAGAAGAAACGATTATGGTTGCTGTTAGTAATGGTAAGTTTTATGGTGGGATGTTTAATGCTTTCCCAGATGCCAATATAACGGATGGTATTTTTGATATCTGTTATGTCAGACCGATGAGTCTGCCTAGAATGATTGGATTAATTGGCAAATATGCTAAAGGGACACATCAAAATGAATCGGTATGTAACTGTTTTACTGGAAAAGAAGTTTATATTGAATTTGACAGAGAAATACCTGTTCAACTTGATGGTGAAAATAAGTTACTCAAAGAAGTTCGTATTGAAATGAATAAAGGGCAATTAAAGTTTCGGGCCCCAAAATTTGATTAGTTTGTAAGGTAAAAAAAATAATGATAAAATAAAAATGGTGAGGTGAATTAAATGATTAAAGTTATTGTCTGTAAAGATTATGAAGAAGTAAGCGATAAAGCTGCTGAAATTATGTTAGATGTAGTTAAAAGTAATCCAAAAGCTGTTTTAGGTTTAGCTACAGGTTCTTCTCCAATTGGTTTATATCAAAGAATGATTAAGGATCATCAGGAAAACAACACATCATATGCTGAAATTACCACTTTCAATTTGGATGAATATGTCGGATTGAATCCAGATCATCCGCAATCATATCATACTTTTATGCATGAAAACTTATTTAATCATCTTGATATAAAGAAAGAAAATGTTAATCTTCCTTCAGTTTTAGGAGATGATATGCAAGCTAACTGTGATGCCTATAACGAATTATTGTCAAAATATAGCATTAATCTTCAATTATTGGGTATCGGTTCTAATGGACACTTGGCTTTCAATGAACCGGGAACACCCTTTGACAGTGTTACTCAAGTTGTTGATCTGGTAGAATCTACTATTCAGGATAATGCACGTTTCTTTGATTATGACCTGTCAAAAGTACCAACTCAATCGATTACTATGGGTATTGAGAACATTATGGAAGCTGAAAAGATTCTTCTGATAGCTTCAGGAAAAAACAAAGCAGAAGCTATCTATCAGACTGTTAAAGGAGAAGTCAGTACTGATTGGCCGGCATCAATCTTACAAAGACATCAGGATGTAACTGTTGTTGTTGATGAAGAGGCAGCAAGTCTTCTGTAAGGAGATAAAGATATAATGCTAGAAGTTGTCACAAGCAAGAATTTTGAGGAAGTAATTAATTCAGGTCCAGTATTGGTTGATTTCTATGCTGACTGGTGTGGACCATGTAAGATGATTGCGCCAATTTTAGAAGAGTTAAGTAAAGTGTATAGCGGAGTAGTAAGAATTGTAAAAGTTAATGTTAATGATGATAAAGAATTGGCAATAAAATATCAAATCAGTTCTATTCCCAATTTATTAGCTTTCAAAAATGGCGAAGTTGTTAAGCAGGTTATTGGATTTCAGACCAAAGATAATCTGATAAAAATATTAGAAGAAATCAAATGAAGTTTATAAACTAATAACAAAATCCAGGTTTATTAAAATCTGGATTTTTTAAGATGATAAAGTTCTCAAAGAATATTATTGAAAGAAAGGTGTAAAAATATACCATTTTTTTTCACAGGATTATAGAAAAATGGAATTCGAGTATAAACCAAAAGGTGAATGTTTTATAAGATATCTTTTGTAATAGAAGTTAACATTATTAATGATGTAGAAATAATTGGTGGTTGTTTTAATTAAATCGCTATAGTTTTAGTTTGTATAAAAGAAAAAGGTTCAATTTCGAACCTTTATCGATCATTTTTTATAATATGGAGAGCTTCATCTAAAGGTTTTTCAGCTACCAGTGATAAATAATAATGTAGTTTGTTGCTAGTTTCAGGTGGTATTAATATTCTTTCTTGAGAATTTAAATAGAAGTTTAAAGCACTATTAGCTCGATAATCTTTTTTTTGATAAACCATACAGGCTGCAATGCGATCGGCTAGCATTTCCTTAATGTATTTTAAGGGCATTTCAATATATATAACCTGACCTTTTTGAAAATCTGTCCAGTATTGCCAATGGTGCTTATTTCTTCCTTTGTGATGCAGCCAGCAATCTGAATATCCTTTTATTTTTTTCTCTTTGTCAATGGGACTTTTTGTGCCAGTAAAATATTTTACCGAAGTAAAAAATTCAATCAGAGAATATTTACTCAAATCATGAGTTAATCCCTGCCAATATAGTCCTAATTTAAAACATAATCTCATTACTAGAAAACGGTGTTTATTTATAGTATGTAAATGTTTTAAAAAGTTTGTCAGCATTAATTAAATCTCCAGACTTTTGAAGAAATTAACAGTTTTTTTGAGAACATATAATTTGTAAATGAAACAAAATAATGCTCCAAATGATCCAAGTAATAATAACGGATAAATTAAATCAATTATTCTTTCCATTTTATCGATATAATAAGCAGAAATAAAGGCTGTTATCATCAGCAGAATACTGGTAGGAAGATAAACGTACCAAAGAAGGTCCCATTTTTTAACGATGGAATCCTCTAATCCCCTTAATATATTAACGAAGCCTGAATGTTCTAAATATTCACCATATAAACTTAGTGGTGCAGAAATAGTTGATATTATAGCTATCGCCAGTGGTGGAAGCTGCAATAATTTAGCTTCCGGTATAAAACCTGTTAAAAGATTTATGATAGTAAATAAAGCGAAAAACAGTGCTGCTTTACCAAATGTTTTATCTATGACAGATAATTTAAAAAGACAATAAACTATGACTAGACTTAAACCGGAATCGATAACTGAAAATATAATGCTGACAGTTAATCCGATTTCTCCAGTTCTTGAAAGAAAAGAACCGATAAAAACCATTATATGACTTACTATAGTGATTATAAAAATATAATTTATCCATTTAGCCAGGTAATCGGAGTTGAGTTTTATGTTGTAAATATTGTTGTTATCCATATTAATTTCCTTCTTTCTATCCACATACATTATATAAAAAGAAGTAAAATTGAACAATGAAAAAAGTTCATTAATACCCCCAAAAGTTGTTAATTTAAAATTTTTAATTGTTAATGTCAGTTTTATTCAATTTAAAAGAAAAAATTTTAAGTGTTAAAGACTTATTAATTTGATATCAAGATTGAAAAAGAAAACATTATTTTTTTCAAACATTTACTTTTTTAAAGAAGTCGGATGTTTTATAAAGGATAACCAATAGATATATTTGGGCAATTATAACTGCGATAGCAACAACTGAAAACCATGATACTACAAAGAAAGATTTCTTTTCTAGATTGTTTATAAATACTTCACTGATTAAAGAACCAATTAATAATAAAAAGTTAATAATTACAACAGTATACCAACGTATTTTCCAACTTTTAGCTAATGGATCATTTAACCCGGTTAATAGATTTGTAAAACCTCTGTATGCTAAATATCCACCATACATATCTAAAATAAATTGAGTAATAGAAAATAAAACTACAAATATTAAAGAAGAAAAAGTGTTATTAATTATAAAATTGCTGAAAACAGTAAATAAAGAATGTAAAACAATAAAAAATGCTGATTTACTAAATTTTTTTTCCACTGTAGCTAATTTCAAAAAGCAGTAGGCGATTAACAGTCTTGCAGCAACAGCTAAATAATACAAGACATAACTTATAGAAATTTTTCCACTTTCATAGCTTAAATTCTCTAAAAAACTAAAGAGATAGCCAGCTGAAACAAATATGAAAACATATAAAATCCATTTTGCTAGATATTCAGCATTAAGTTTAATGAAATAAGTGTTTTCCTTTTCCATATTAAAATCCTTCTTTCCATTACTATTATATAATAAAATTAAAAAAATCTGTATTTATCCTGCTGTTTCGTCCTGCTGTTTTAATTAATTTTTAAATTTGTTATAATATCTATTGGTGATTTAGCATGAATGAAACTATATTTATTTTACTGTTAGTTTTAATTGATCAGGCCTCTAAAATAGCAATGAAAGCTATTAATAGAATTCATCCTGACAGTTTTACTATCATCAAAGATTTTTTCTATATCACCTATGCTGAAAATACTGGTGCTGCCTTTTCAATTCTTAAAGGTCAAAGATGGTTTTTTGTAATCATGGCATTAGTGGTAAGTGTTGTAATCATTTTATATCTTATTAAGCACAAACCCAAGTCATTGGAAAAGATTTCTTTACTATTAATATTGGCTGGAGCAATCGGAAATGTTATTGATAGAGTTGCTTATGGGTATGTAATAGATTTTTTAGATTTTTATATTTTTGGTTATGATTTTCCGATATTCAATATTGCTGACAGCTGTATTACTATTGGAGCAGTGTTGTTAATCTTAAGTGAATTATTTTTGGGAGATAAAAAGCGATTATGGAAGAAATAACAATTATCGTTGATGATAAAATGGACGGTTTAAGAATAGATAAGGCTTTAAGGGATAAAGTTGATTTGTCGAGAACTAAATTACAGAAACTGATTGCTGAGGGTCTGGTTTGTGTTGATGATGAACCGGTTAAAAGCAATTATAAAGTAAAATTAGATGAAGAGATTACTGTTGATTTACCTGAAGAGGTAGAATATGTTGTTAGACCATCCAAAATGGATTTGGATATTGTCTATGAGGATGATGATATAATTGTTCTCAATAAAGAAAAAGGAATGATAGTTCATCCAACAGCTTCAACAAAAGAACTGACTTTAGTTGAAGGTGTGTTATATCATTGTGGCAAGCTAAGTGATGTCAATGGTGTATTAAGACCAGGCGTTGTGCATAGAATTGATAAAGACACAACAGGATTAATTATTATGGCTAAAAATAATCAGGCGCATGAGTTTTTGGCTGAACAGTTGGCAAATCATAAAATGAGCAGAAAATATTTTGTTCTGGTACATGGAGTTATCGGCCATGATCATGGTACCATTGATGCTCCTATTGGCAGAGATCCATACGACAGACAAAAGATGGCTGTAACTGATAAAAACAGTAAAGATTCAATTACTTATTTTACAGTCATTGAAAGATTTGAAAATCACTCCTTAATAGAATGTTCTTTAAAAACCGGTAGAACCCATCAGATAAGAGTACATATGGAATATATTGGTTTTCCAGTTGTTAATGATCCAAAATATTCCTTTAGAAAACAAAAGGGTGATGGACAGTTATTGCATGCTCATCAGTTGACGTTTGTTCATCCAACAACGGAAGAATCTATGACAGTAAATGCAGATTTACCTGAGGATTTTAAAAGGTATCTGCAAGAATTAAGAGAAGAGGTAGGATATAATGAGTAACAAAGCTTCATTGTGGGCTTTACAGTTAATTAAATATTTTATGATTTCTAAAGAGTACTTGCAGGTTTCGGTAGTGAGTAATTTTAAAGCTGAAAAAAGAGAAATCGATTATTGGTTGGTCAATGAAAAGAATCCATATTTCCCAATTATTCATATCAGTAATGATAATGACTTGACAAGAAATGGAAAGTATCAGCTGTTGGCCGCTACAGTTAATAAAATCAGGACTTTAATAAGATCTGAGGCTGGTTTAGTATTGGATATTTCTTTTAATGAAGATTCAACTGATTATCTGTTTGCCGATGTTCAATATATCAGGTTACATCCTAATATAGATGTTTTAGAGCCGGTAGTAGAATCTTTTCCTGAAATATCAACAATTATATATGATGTTGAAAATGTAGATGAAGAAAAAAGAAAAATTGAAAGAGAATTAACAGTAAGATCTATTCAGAAGGCCAAAAAAGCTAAGGAAGAAAGAAAAAAGCTTAACCTGAAGGAAAGCATGTGTTTGTCTTTTCTTTTGCCAGCAGTAATCAGTATAGCTGTATTTATTGGAATACGTGTATTTGCGATTGTTTATGAAACCTCTTTATTAAACAGTGCAATCATCTTTGGTGCATATTATAAAGCTTATATTACTATATTCCATCAGATATACCGTTTTGTGACAGCGGGATTTGTTCATACATCTTTTTTCCATCTGTTATTTAATTTGATGGCCTTATTTGATATGGCTTTTATCGCAGAAAAATACTATGGAAAAAACAAAACCCTACTGATTTTATTTATAGCTGTTATTGTAGGTAATGTATGTATCTTTATTGGAAATGGTAATATAATAGCTGTGGGTCTTTCTGGTGGTCTTTTTGGAATTTTTGGTGCTTTAATAGTAATGTTTGCTTTAAAAGGATACTTTAAGATTCCGACATTCAGAAGACAGATATTCAGAACAATATATATGAATGTAATTATTTCCTTAATGCCTGGTATTTCACTATTGGGACATTTAGGTGGATTTATTACCGGTATTATGCTGGGAATGATTTTTGCTAAAAACAGCAGTTTATCATTAAGAATCAATACGTTAATCTGTAGTATTATAATAGCAGTAGTACTAGGTTATATGTCATTTACTTATAAAGACTTCAATGATTTCTATGCTGGAACGGACTATGAAATCAGTCAATTGTACCAGAAGATGAATTTGGATGAAATCGCTAAAAAATATATAACAGAAACACAAAATTATTACAAAGGGGAATAACTATGAAAAAGGTAATTGATTGGCATACATATTTTATGTCTTTAGCCCATTTAAGTGCTTTAAGAAGCAAAGATCCTAACACCGGTGTTGGTGCGGTAATTGTTGATAATGTAAACAGAATCGTTTCTATTGGTTACAATGGTATGCCTAGAGGTTGTGATGATTCTCTATTTCCTTGGGACAGGGAGGGAGACTTTCTAGATACCAAGTATGCTTATGTAGTCCATGCTGAGCTTAATGCAATCTTAAATGCGCCAAGAAGTGTTCAGGATTGTAGTTTATATGTTTCATTATTTCCATGTAATGAATGCGCCAAAGCAATTATTCAATCTGGAATAAAAAAAATATATTATGAATCAGATAAATATGCTGATGCCGATAATACTATTGCCAGCAAAAGAATGTTGACTGCTGCTGGTATTGATTTAATTCAATTGGATTACACAATTGATGTCAAAATAACGAAAACGTTAAAATAAACAGATTTTATCAATCTGTCTAATGAAAATGAAAAGACCCACCAGGTCTTTTTTTATTGAATAATCATTGAAAGTATATGTGCAGCTTTAAAGGCCGAACAGTCGGTAGTATCAACATAAGATATTTTGACAATTTGACCTGTTGATTCGATGGTGTAGTAGTCTTTATGATACTCTTTGTTTAACAACTCGAAATTTTCAACATCCTGAACACTGGTATCAGTTAAGTTAAAGATAGTTATCTGAACATCTTTTGAATCTAAATGTTTTACCAATTGATTAATCAGTTCAAGATCTTTAAACTTCCAGCCAATAATGATGTTGTCAAACTTTTTCGAATGCAGAAAATTGTTGATACAATAAACCATATTGTCTAAGGCAATATTTAAAGTCACCTCATCAAAATATCTGCTGAAACAACCCCAATCAGCATCTAAAAGGACAGATTTATCTAACAGTTGCAATAATTCATTTCCCACAAGAGTATCTCTATATTCTTGCTCGTTGATGAAAATAATGTTTAACATGGTTAATCTCCTTTATAAATCTAATATCTTTTCTAAGTCAACTTTAAGATATTGTTCATCTCTGGTTTTTAGATAATCAATAACCTGCTGTGTCAAATAATTTGGGGTTGAAGCCCCAGAAGTTACAGCAACTTTACTAATATTATCCAGGTTAATTGAGGTTAGTTCAAGACTATTTTCAATTTTGTAGATATTTTTTATGTTTGCCTGTTTGCCAATATTAGCCAGCTGAGTAGTGTTGTTGCTATTTGGATCTCCAACAACTATTAAAACATCAAAATCTTTTAACTCTTTTACTGCCTGTTGCCTGGTTCTGGTGGCACTACAGATTTCTTCAACAACTTTAGCTTGAGGATATTTTATCAGTAAGGCATTAATTATTGTCTCAATATCATTAATTGACATGGTTGTCTGATTGGTAATCAATATTTTATTGTTAGTGATATCTGTATTGTTTACATCATTGATATTGGTTATTAAATGAATCTTTTCATTGAGCGCCAATACAGCATCACTTTCCGGGTGATTTTCTTTACCTATATAAGCTACATCATAGCCATTTTTTAAATGTTCAAGGCATAAATTAGCATTTTTTGTAACATCAGAGCAAGTAGCATCAACAACTATTAATCCTTTATCAATGGCTTTCTGTTTGATTTTCGGATCAATGCCATGAGCAGTAAAAACAACAACACCATCATCTATGTCATCTAAAAGTTGTTCCTTAGATTTGTTTTTATCTGATAATGTAATAACATTGTTTAACTGAAAACCGCCAACTACATATCTGTTATGTACTAGCATTCCCAAAATATATATTTGTTTATCGGGATAATCCTTGATGGCTTGTTTTACTTTATTAATAGCATTAATAACGCCTTTACAATAACCAGAAGGTATAACTTTTACTACTTCCATATCTTCAACACCATATTTATACTAACATAAAGTAAAACTTTTATGTTACAATAAATTCTTGAGAAGGAGGAGATAAAGTATGAATTTCAAATTTAGAGAAGATATTCAACAATTAATTGAATATAAAAGATTTAAAGACTTTTCACCGATTCAGAAAAAGGCAATTCCTCTGATACTGGATAAAAAGGATGTAATTGGAGTTTCAGCTACCGGTACCGGTAAGTCACATGCTTTTATTCTTCCCATTTTACAGATGGTTGATAGTAGTTTGAATGAAATACAAGCTATTATCGCTGCCCCGACTCGTGAGCTGGCAATTCAGCTATATACCATGATAAGTGAAATTAATATGTTTAATGAAGATATAAACATAAAATTAATCGCTTCTGGTAAAGATAAAGAAAGAATGATTGAAGGCCTGAAAACTCAACCTCATATTGTGGTTGGTACTATTGGCAGACTTAAAGATTTATTCGTTGATGAAGCGGTATTGAGATTAGATACGGCTAAAACTATCGTAATTGATGAAGCTGATATGACATTGGAATTAGGCTTTTTGGAGCAGGTTGATGAAATTTGTGGCAGATTACCTAAAAAATTACAGATGTTAGTATTCAGTGCGACCATTCCAAGTCAATTGCAACCATTTTTAAGAAAGTATATGAACAGGCCAACTCTGATTGAAGCTACTGAACAGCATGAACTATCACCGGATATTGAACATGTATTAGTAAATTGTCGTTATGCTTCATATACTGACAAACTTTTAAAAATCTTACCAGGAATTCAACCCTATGTTTGTATGATCTTCGCCAGAACTAAACAAGAGGTTATTTCTGTTGCTGAACTGCTAAAGAAAAAAGGTTATGATATTGTAGAAATTCATGGTGATCTATCCAACAGAGAAAGAAAACAAGCTTTAAAGGCTATCAGTGCAGATAAAACCAGTTATATTGTCTGTTCAGATATTATGGCCAGAGGGTTAGATATTGAATCAGTAAGCCATGTTATATCATTAGGTTTACCTTCATCTTTGAATTATTATACTCATAGAAGTGGAAGAACCGGAAGAGCGGGAAGAAGTGGAACAAGTTATGTTTTATTTAACCAGAGTGATTATAACGGAATTAAAGTATTAAGAAACCAGGGATTCGAATTTTTGTATAAAGATTATAGAAGAGGACAGTGGGTAGATGTTAAACCTTTTGATTTTAGACCAACTAGAAAAAAACTTACTGAAGAAGATCATGAAATACAGAAGATCCTCAAAAAACCAGTAAAGAAAGTTAAGCCTGGATATAAAAAGAAAAGGCAGGCTGAAATTGACAAAATCAGAAGAAGACAGAGGAGACTGAAAATTAAAGCTTCAATAAAACAACAACAAAAAGAAAGAGCTAAACAAGCTCAAAGAGAAAAAAGAGAGCTCAATAAATGATTAAGTTAGGCTCACATGTTTCAATGAAGAAACCAGATTATCTATCAGGTTCGGTAAATGAGGCTTTATCCTATAATGCTAACGCCATGATGATTTATACCGGAGCTCCACAAAACAGCTTCAGAGTACCAGTTGAGAATTTGAAGATTCAGCAGGCTAGAAAACGATGGTTGGAAAATGGTCATAGTATGGATGATTTAATTGTTCATGCTCCATATGTCATTAATTTAGCCAATACTGCTAAGTTAGAAACTTTTGAAATGGGGAAAAGAGTATTAAGAAATGAACTTATCAGAAGTAGTGCTATCGGAGCTAAATATCTTGTTTTACATCCAGGCAGCAGTTTAAAAGATACTCTTGAAAATGGAATTGATAAAGTTGTTGAAGGATTAAATGAAGTATTGAAAGAAGGCTTTGATGTTACTGTCTGTTTGGAAACAATGGCGGGTAAAGGTTCTGAAATCGGTTATCGCTTTGAGCATCTGGCAGAAATTATCAGCAGAGTAGATTATCCGTTAGGTGTTTGCTTTGATACTTGTCACACCTGGGATAGTGGCTATGATTTAAATAATTTAGATCAAATATTAGAAGAGTTCGATAGAATAATAGGCTTAGACAAACTTCATGTTCTTCATATTAATGATTCTAAAAATGTTGTTGGAGCCAGAAAAGATCGCCATGCTAATATTGGTGAAGGAAATATAGGATTTGATATTTTAAGCAATGTAGTCCATCATCCATTATTAAAGGGAAAGACAATGATTTTAGAAACACCTTATATTGATGGTTTGCCACCTTATAAAGAAGAAATCAAAAAACTGCTTAACAGGAATAGTTGGGGGCTGTAACGAATAAACAGCCAAAGTAATAAAAAAATGTATCGAGTTTGAAACCAAACAGGATACATTTTTTGTTATAATTTAACCATGGAAAATCTAA
>JGI24709J26583_10000058_pt1 | contig 72279 bp, 77 predicted proteins | sample BioPla2DNA1_FD_26583 | JGI IMG/M metagenome (IMG submission 26583) | reverse complement strand
TTCACAAGAGATCCTCCTTTGGTAATTGGTTTTTGTCGATTTAATTTTACCAAATTGAGTGGTCTCTTGTTTATTTTTTCCTACAATAATTTTACACTATGGTCAGAATAAAATAAAAAACCACCTACCAATAAAGCTCTTTATCAATAGATGATTGATGTTTCATTTGGTGGAGCTAAGGGGGTTCGAACCCCTGACCTCCTGACTGCCAGTCAGGCGCGCTCCCAGCTGCGCTATAGCCCCATATCTAATATTTTGCTGTCACATTTATTAATTATATGACCTAAATAGTTTTTTGTCAATCTACATAATCTTGATAATAAGTGATCTGAGCATCGCCCCATAATCTTTCTAAATTATAAAATTCACGTTCCTCCTCTTGGAAAATGTGAATAATCACTGTTCCATAATCCAGTAATATCCATCTCCCTTCGGCATATCCCTCCCGACGGTTGAGAAAAAGTCCGGCCTCTTTCATTTCTTTTTCCACATTATCAGCAATTGCTTGAGTTTGTGTGCGAGAATTGCCACTACAAATTATAAAAAAATCTGTTAACAGAGAAATCCCGTTTAATTCCAGCAATATAATCTTTTGTCCTTTTTTATCATCAATGGCTTTACATGCCAAAAGAGCTTTTTCCTTACTCTCCATCTCCATCTTAATGCTCCATACCCCCCATAGATAATAGATGCGCATTCCTTGCTTGTACAGTCAAAGGATGTATTAACATTTTCTTTCTCAGCACATATTGCAGTGTACTGTCAAAAGCCAAGAGTAACCCCTTGTCCAAATCATCTTCGCATATCTTCCGCAATTCGTCAACACCTGCATAATTACGGCTAGGTTCAATCAAATCAGCCAAAAATACAAGCTTCTCCAATAATGTCATCCTTTCATGACCCGTAGTATGAAAATGAATCGCCCGTAAAATCTCTTCATCGGCAATCTGTAAATCACGCCGACACAAAAAAGCCCCCACAGGTCCATGTAGAAGATCAGGCTGCACTTCCTCCGCTTTATAGATAATCAAGTTATGTGCTCCGGCTATTTTTAAAAGCTCTTGACCGGATAAATCTTTAGCAAAATCATGTAATAAAGCAGCCAACCAAAGCTTTTCCATCATTTCCTCATTTATACCCAGCTTTTCCCCCATTTTCATCGCTGTTTCTACAACATTCTGGGTGTGCATATATCTGACCGGACTTAGTCTAGCTTTAAGAATATTAACATAATAATTCTTATCCATCCCTTTACCTCTTCCCCAATAATATTAAACAAAAACCCCCTTTATGAACCAGGGGGCTAAATTACTTTATCTTTATTCTCGTGCTTTGGCTTCATTGACAGTAAGAGGTCTGCCATTGAACTCTTTACCATCCAGTTCAGCAATCATCTTTTCCGCATCTTCATCAGCCACTTCTACAAACCCAAATCCTCTGGAACGGTTAGTCTCCCTTTCTTTGATAATCCGACTGCTAACAACCTGACCATATTCACTGAAATAGGCGGTTAAATCATCGGGAGTAGTCGCCCAGGGAAGATTACCAACATACAAAGTTTTTACCAATTTCCTTTCACCTCGCTCACCTTCGAAATGCCAACCTGTCTTTATTATGTGTTAAACCCCACTAATTATACTTTTCTATAAACCCAAGTCTGCGCCTAATTAATTCTTATATAAGTTGTTCTTATAAATAAAATTCTCTACCTCAACAGGGAGTAAATATTTAATCGTCAAACCCTTTTTTACCTTTTCGCGAATATCCGTAGAAGAAATGGCCATAGCCGGGACTTCTAACGGAATTATTTTTTGCAAATGATTAACTGTTAACTTTTCTAACAGTTTATCTCTTAAAGCACCTAAATCAAACCCCGGACGTGTAGCCGCAATAAAAGTACAGCATTCAAGTAACTCTTCGACACTCTTCCAGTTTACTATTTCCAAAATAGCATCAGCACCGGTAATAAAAAAAAGCTCGCTTCCTTCTTCCATTTTACTACGAAAATATTTTACCGTGTCTATAGCGTAAGATTCTCCGGGCCGATCTAATTCCACCCGGGAAACTTCAAAATAAGGATTCCCGGAAGTCGCTAATACTGTCATTAAATACCGCGCTTCTTTATTACTGATCACTTTGCCCTTTTTATGCGGAGGTTGACCCGAAGGCACAAAAATAACCTTTTCCAGTAAGAATTTTGACCTTGCTGTCTCCGCCGTAACTAAATGCCCTTGATGAATAGGATCAAAAGTGCCACCCATTATGCCAATTCGTTTTTTTCTTTGTAAGTTAATAATTTCATTAATGCCCATGATCTCTCCATAATTATAATTTTTTATAGTATAGCATTTACTATAATTTAAGAACAGCTAGAAAAATTTTTACATAACATATAATAAAAAAAGGTGAGTGCAATGCGACTTTTATTTAAAAAGCTATTTTGGCTAATAAAATCAAGACTTTATTGGCTTGGAGTTCATAAGTTACTCTATTATAAATTACGCAATTTTTTACGTTAATGTGCTTTCTCACCCTAAAATTATTTTCTAATCTGCCCATGTCCATAAATAATATGTTTTACTGTAGTCAATTCCTTTAACCCCATAGGACCACGCGCATGAAGTTTTTGCGTACTTATACCGATTTCTGCACCATAACCGAACTCAAATCCATCCGTAAACCTGGTGGACGCATTAACATATACAGCAGCAGCATCAACGCCTTGTAAAAATGTCCTAGCATTACTATAACTTTCCGTAATAATGGCTTCAGAGTGTTTTGTTCCATAGTGTCGAATATGAGCCATCGCTTCTTCTAAACTGTTTACTACCTTGATGGCTAAAATTAGATCGAGAAACTCACTCCTGTAATCATCTTCCGTAGCCTCCTTAGCTTGTGGGACAAGCTCTCGGGTTAAAGAATCACCTCTCAATTCTACACCTAACTCCAGCAGTTTCGTGGATAATTGTGGTAATATATGTGGTGCTACTCTCTCATGAACAAGTAAAGTTTCCAGAGCATTACAAACACCCGGTCTTTGTGTTTTGGCATTAATCACAATTTCCGCCGCCATCTGCAAATCAGCTTCACAGTCCACATAAATGTGACAATTACCTATACCTGTTTCAATAACAGGTACAGTAGCATTTTCCATAACTGAACGAATTAATCCCGCTCCACCCCGAGGAATTAAAACATCAAGATATTGATTCATTTTCATCAGCTGTGTAGTTACTTCCCGCTGCGTATTCTCGATTAGTTGAATACAGGCCTTCGGCATGCCCGCCGCCTCAGCAGCACCGGCAATGACTGCCGTTATCGTCTTATTGGACTGTATAGCATCCGAACCACCTTTTAAAATTACCGCATTACCTGACTTCAAACAAAGTCCGGCTGCATCTGCTGTCACATTAGGTCTGGCTTCATAAATAATGCCAATAACACCAAGCGGCACACGCACTCGTCCAACCTCTATATCTTGTGCTCCTTTCCAAATCCTCTCAACCTGACCCACAGGATCTTCTAAAGCAGCAATAACCCGTAAGCCTTCAGCCATATCCTTAATTCTGGCAGGAGTTAAGGTCAAGCGATCCAAGAGAGCTTTATTCATCCCTTGCTTTTTCGCCGCCAGAACATCTTGTTCATTAGCTGATAATATTAACTCTTCTTGATCTACTAAAGATGAAGCCATTGCTAAAAGTGCTTGGTTCTTTAAATCTGTAGAAACCATTCCCAGCTGAAAAGCCGCTTCTTTTGCCAGTTCGCCTTTCAAAATTAATTCTTCATTTAACAAAACAAACACCCCCTGTTTGTCTAAACTATACTTTCAAGGTTAAATTATCGCGATGAATAACCTCATCATAATCCTTATGTCCGAGAATTTTATAAATATCTTTACTTTGACATCCCTTAAGTTTATTTATTTCCTTTGACGCGTAGTTAACGATGCCTCTTGCTATTTCTCCGGATTGTCCGATTATACTGACCACATTACCACGTTGGAAATCACCTTCCACCGCAGTTATACCACTGGGCAACAAACTCTTTCCTTTTACCACAAGCGCTTTTTCTGCTCCGCTGTCCACAAAGAGCCGACCCTTTACCTTAGAACCAAAAGCAATCCATGCCTTCCTAGTTTTCAAGCGATGATGCTCCCGTGGAATAAATAAGGTCCCGGGGTTTATTCCTTTAATAGTTTCTCTGATTACACCCTCCCTCGAGCCATTCGTTACTAACATCGGTATGCCTGAATTACTGGCTATCTTCGCCGCTTCAAGCTTCGTTACCATTCCACCACTACCTAATTTAGTCTTGGTTCCCCCGGCTTGTTCAATTATTTCCGGAGTAATCTCCTCAACAACCTTTATTAATTGAGCTGTCTCATCATCTCGTGGGTCAGAGGTATATAAACCATCAATATCCGAAAGAACAATGAGCAAATCTGCATCAATCAATCCAGCAACAAGAGCAGCCAAAGTATCATTATCACCAAATTTTATTTCTTCATAAGCGACTGTATCATTCTCATTAATAATTGGTGTTACCCCTAATCTTAAAAGTGTTAATAAAGTATTACGGGCATTCAAAAATCGATCTCTGTTGGCCAGATCTTCTCTGGTCAGTAATACCTGAGCTACAGTTTTACCATATTCACTAAAAAATTTTTCATATAAATGCATTAAAATACCCTGTCCAATAGCGGCTAAAGCCTGTTTTTCAGGGATATTTTTCGGTCTTTCCTCAAAATCCATTTTACCCATGCCTGCACCAACAGCCCCTGAGCTTACAAGGATTATTTCCAACCCCTGATTTTTTAAATCAGCCAACTCCCTAACCAATCTTTCCATCTGATATAAATTCAATTTCCCATTGGCATAAGTCAAGGTACTACTGCCTACTTTAACGACGATACGTCGTGCTTCCCGCAAAAATGTCCAGCTATGATCTTCCATAAAATAATCACCTTTTCTATGTATCACTATGCGCTTTTATCTTCATATTATCATATATACCTTCCTGCGGATTGATGATTACCATTTGTCCTTCTTGTAAACCTGAGGTAATTTCCTGTAAAGACTCAGAAGATAAACCTATTTCTACTACACGCCTTTTGGCAATCCCATCTTCATAAACAAAGACATAATTTTCTCCATCCTGTTGTACTATTGCTTCCTTGGGTACTACCAACGCATCAGATTTCTTATCTAAAAGAATATTGACATTAACCGTATAACCGGGTTTTAGTTCCTCGGTCATTTCTTCTAAAGCTATTTTTAGTTTTACTTTACTCTCCGGTCCTGCAGAAGTCTGTTCCACCTCAGCCAAAGGGGCAATTTGGGCTACATGTCCCCAATAAGTTTTGCCTTTTAAAGCTTCACTATATATTTCTACAGGCTGTTCTTCTTGCACTTTTATAGCGTCATATTCATTAACAAAAGCTATTACCTCTAAATTATCCGTTTTCCCTATGCTAAAAAGGAACTTGTCCTTATTTACCGGTTCACCACGATTAACCGCCATTCTCAATACAGTACCTTCAAAGGGACTAGTGATCACTGTATTAGCCAAATTTTCCCTCGCTTCTTGAACGGTTAAACGTCCTTTGTTTACTTCACTTTCTAGAGTATTCAAATTAATCGCCTTAATCTGATTCTCTAAATCAACTACAACAGTTCTGGCTGCTTCCACATCATTAAACGTAACCAATTCTTTAGCATACTGCTGTTCCAACAATTCTAACTTTTCCCGTGCTTCATCTCTCTTATTCATAAGATACACTTTATTGCTAACTGCCTGTAAATACTCATTTTCCAAAAGAGCTAAAGTATTCTCCGCTTTACCAAGTTCCCGCAAAGCAATACTATTATCTAATAAAAGAATAGCCTCTCCAATAGTAACTCTGGAACCTTCATTTTTTCGGATTTCCTTCACAATAGAGTTTGTCCCCGCATAAAAATCCTGCTGTTTAATACACTGCAAAATACCGCTAGTATTAATTTCAGCGGTGAATTCCTGTTTTTCTACAGGTACTACATTTACCGTCGGAAGATTTTTATTTATAAGAAAAGACCAAGAAAAATAGGTTATAATAAAAATACTGGCAATTACCGTAACACCCAGTCCTAATTTTACTTTTTTATTAAAATACTTAACTTGTAAATTCAAGACTATCGCCTCACTTTTTGGGCAAATATGCCCTTCCTTTCCTATTATAGCAAAAAAGGCAAAAAATAAATACAAGTTCTCGGAACATTATTTATTTAATTTCGTCAATTTTTTAAAAAGAAACCGACAAAAAAAATTAATTAACCCGTATAGCTTTAAATATAAATATATTATCAAAAGAAAACTTATGCTATAATCAGCAGTGATACAAAGGAGCAATAAACATAAAGGAGTAAACTAAAACCTATGACTAAATCAGTAACTATTCCTGAACTCATCAAAGATTTAAACTTAGAAGTAATCTACAAAGGAAACCAAAAAAATATTTCTATTAAAACTAGTGATGTTAACAGACCCGGCTTACAACTGGCTAATTTCTTTACTTACTTTGACGAAGGAACTTCAGAACGCCTACAAGTAATAGGCTTAATAGAACTGGCCTTTCTTAACGAACTAGATGCAAAAACACGTAAAGAAAGATTAGATAAATATTTCAGTTACCAAATACCCTGTGTCATTCTTTGCCGCGGCATGGATCCAATCCCGGATATGAAAAAAGCCGCCATAAAATATGAGCGGCCTCTGCTTAAATCTGAATTAATAACCACTGAATTTATCAATAATGCTTCCAATTATTTAAATAGCAAATTGGCTCCTCAGATGACCCAACATGGTGTCTTGGTAGATGTTTATGGAACCGGAGTTCTGCTAATTGGAGAATCCGGCATAGGAAAAAGCGAAACTGCCCTCGAACTAATCAAAAGAGGACATCGACTCGTCAGTGATGATGTGGTTAATATTAAAAAAGTAGCCAGTAAACGCCTAATTGGGGAAGCACCGGAAGTACTTCGGCACTTTCTGGAAATTCGCGGAATTGGTATAATTGATATTAAAGCCATGTATGGTATCGGGGCAATTATCAATGCTAAAGCAATAGACCTGGTCATCGAACTTGTTCCTTGGGAAAAAGAAAGCTTCTGTGATAGATTAGGTATTGATGAAACTTTTATTAGTTTTCTTGATGTAAATGTGCATAAAATAACAATTCCCATTAAACCGGGACGTAATCTCGCTATTATTATTGAAGCTGCCGCTAGAGATTTTAGACTAAAAAGAGCCGGTTATAATGCTGCAGCACATTTAACCGAAAAAATTTTTGGCACGAAAAATAAAAAGTTTAAGCTTAAACATTTTCATAAACTATGACCTTAGCTCCTTAAAACACTACCATTACTAAATGTAATATTTATTATAATTTTGTGTTATAATACTAAAAGCGGAATCGGAAATATTAAATGAATTTAATGCATTAATCACATAAATTTTTAATATTAAGTTTAAATATTAAGCTAAATGGAGGAAAATCATGTTTGATTCACTGGACATTTCATATTTACCTTTAGATTATATTATGATCCCGAGTCAGATTATTCTGGCCTTTGTAGCTATATATTTCTTTATTCTCGGAGTATCAGGGTTAGTTCAATTTCGAACACCAAACCATTATCAGCCACAAAAAAAGTTTTCTGTAATTGTTCCTGCACATAATGAAGAACTTGTTATTGGTCCACTTATTGATAATCTAACTTCCTTAAATTACCCTAAAGAATTATATGATGTTTTTGTCATCGCTGATAATTGTACTGATTCTACGGCTAGTATCGCCAGAGCACACGGGGCTTTGGTTTATGAAAGAACAAACCATGAACAAAAAGGCAAAGGTTATGCTCTTGAATGGTTTTTTGCTAAACTTTATAATTCCCCAAAAAAATATGATGCCGTAGTGATCTTTGATGCTGATAACTTAGTTCACTCCGATTTTTTGCAACATATGAATAACCGTCTCTGTGAAGGTGCAAAAATCGTCCAAGGATATATTGATGCTAAAAACCCTCAAGATACCTGGGTAACTGCTTCATTTGCCATGTCTTTCTGGGTAGCTAACCGCATGTTGCAAAAAGCTAGATATAACCTAGGACTCTCCAATTATTTAGGTGGTACAGGAATGGTTATTTCCTTAGATGTCTTACGCGAAATCGGTTGGGGTGCTACTTCTCTGACGGAAGACTTAGAGTTCAGTCTTAAAGCTCTGCTTAGCGGCTATAAAACTACTTGGGCTCATGAAGCTATCGTTTATGACGAAAAACCACTGACTTTTAAACAGGCTTGGAAACAAAGAAAACGTTGGGCTCGTGGTCACGTGGAACTCTTTAGAACCTATACTTTTCGTTTAATCAAAGAAGCGATCCGTAAAAGAAGTATTGTCCTCCTTGATTCGACTATGCTGGCTATCCAACCTTTGCTGGTAGTTTTTATGGGGCTTTTCACCATTATTGGTTTAATAGATCTATTTATCGCTGACATTTATACACCTATTTTTAAATACATCTGGCCTCCCCTGGTTTGGGAATTAGTCAGTGTGCTGCAACTAATTTATCCTTTTTTAGTAATGTGGATGGATCACTTACCCCGCAAAGTTATCAAATGGATGTTCCTTCATTTTCCCATTTTTGTGTATAGCTGGGTACCCATTGTCTTCCTTTGTTTCTTTGGGAATACGCGAGTATCCTGGTCACATACGCTGCATACCAGAAGCATCAGTTATGCAGATATACTTAGGCAAAGATAGATAAAAAAATGCAGCCTAATATGTACAAAAGCTCGAAAGAAATTTCCGAGCTTTTTTGTATCACAATATTTTTGCATCATACTTTTTGGTATCACACTATTTACGTATAACTTACTTGGGCAGATATTTTTTTAACAAAAACAGCAAAGGCAATCCAATTAAGTAACAGGATAAAAATTGCCCTATACCTACATAAAGCATACTAGCCAATAATGGATATCCTAAAGTATAATATAAAACATAGGCAATAATTACAGCATTAACTAATACCGGCGGCAATGGAGCCAATAAAGGGCTGGGCATTTTACTGGTTAAAAATGCGGCAATAAGTGTAGCGAGACTACCAAAAACCACATCAATAATCCCCAGCCCTCCGTATATATTAGCAATAAAACAGCCCAAAAACAGTCCCATAACACTTTCCGGAAAGATAAAAGGTAATACAGTAAGCGCTTCGGAAATACGTACCTGTGTAAGCCCGTAACTAAGAGGGGCAAAAACAACGGTAACTACCGCATATAAAGCTGCAATAACACTAACTCTTACAACCTTACTTGTCTTCATATCTCAACTACCTTTCATACGTCCATTTTACATAATATTCTATTCTTAGTTAATTTTTCATAAATTATAGATTATTAAAAAAGGGAAACGCTATACTTAATAAGAATATTAAGTATATACAACTTATAAAAAATAAATTATTAGTCCCAAAAGGAGGGGCATTTATGACATCATATAAAGTAAAAATGGATATAAGCCAGAACATTCCCTTTTTACGTTTTTTTGTCTGTGTTCTCTTTTTTCCCTGTTTTTTCTTAATGGATACAAGTATATCCCCAAACCTTTACTACATTGCCTTAATCACAGTATTATACTCTGTTCTTCTGCTTGTTTTACCCCAAATCAATAATACTCTGAATAAATCATACCCCATTGCAGCTGTCTTTGACCTGCTTTTCATCTCTCTTTTTATTTTTTTCGAAAAGAAATATACTTTAGCCTTTTCTTTATTTTATCTCTTTCCTATTATTACACTTGCCATTAATAATAAAACTTTTTGGACTTATGTCATTACTACTTTAGCAAGTTTTGCGTATCTTTTAGTCTGCATATTGAATAATCAAACATTACCTCCTATTATACTACAAATTATTATTTTCTATATCCTTTCTTTTTATGTGACAACTCAAGCGCAAAATTTTCATAAATCCTGTTTTCTCTTAGCTAATCTTGATACTCTAACTAAAATACATAATCGCCGTTTTTTTAATAATAGTATGAACTCACTTATTAGTAAAAATATCCCCTTTTCTTTAATTCTTATTGACTTAGATAATTTTAAAATGCTCAATGATACCGAAGGGCATAGTCATGGTGATTACGTCTTAAAAATAATTGCTAATATTATGAAACAATATACCAGAAACACAGATGTTATTGCCCGCTTTGGCGGCGATGAATTCGCCATAATCCTTCCCGAAACCAGTAAAGAAAAAAGTAAAGCTATTGCGGAAAGAATCCGCAATAGCGTCATGGTTAATCCTAAATTCATTCCTTATGCTCAAGTAAGCCTTTCTATGGGTATATCCGCCTATCCAAATGATGGTCATACCATGAACGAAATTATAGAAAAAGCTGATGAAGCCCTCTATATAGCTAAATCCAGAGGAAAAAATTACATTCATCTTTACAAATAAGAGGTGGCACGGGGACGTTTCTCCTGCCACATTCACCTAAGCTTATTTTTATTTCTACTTAATGTGGCAGGAGAAACGTCCCGCGCCACCCATCCCTCTACCTCCAATCAAAAAAAGGGACATAATGCAAAATAAGGGGACACACCGCTTGCAGCGGAGTGTCCCCTTCCCTTAACTAAATATCACCAATAATTGTTTTCCAATGTGGCAGGAGAAACGTCCCCGTGCCACATATTATCTGATTTGGATTAAAACTGATAAGCTAACATTAGTAGCCAGATTGGTTACCGTAATTCTATAGGTACCGGGGGGGACTAGCCTACCGTTATTATCTCTTTGATTCCAAGTGTTTTCAATAACCTGAGTTCCTCCGGGAAAGATCGTAATCAATCTTGTTGCCTGAGCAAAAGAGCGTCCTTGTGAATAACGCCAAACAACAGTCCCTGAAGCATTGGTTGCTGTGATTTCTACAATTTGGCTGGTCCGATAGCGAAGGGTTATTTCGTCATCAGTAATATTAGTCTTGGCAAGAGTAATTCTCACAACTTCTCCCCTGTTATAGACACGCTTATTGGTAAAAAGAACATGTCGTAATCCTCTGCCTACTGCTGTTGCAACAGGTATGCCCGCAGGAGGTGTTGGTGCTTGTGTACAAGTAACACCTAAAGCACGCCAAGTTTGAACCCTTACTACACCAGTTACACTAAGGCCTTGTTGACGTTGAAACTCTCTTACCGCTCTCTCTGTTCTTGCCCCAAAAATAGCATCAATAGGGCCACGATAAAAACCTCTGTCTCTAAGCAAAGTCTGCAATAATCTCACGGCCGGTCCCCTGCTGCCGACTCTGAGAACAGGGCAGAAAAATTGCTGAGTTGGAGGTTCAGGTTCTGGTTCTGGTTCCGGCTCCGGTTCCGGTACACGGCAATCAACGCCTAAAGCTTCCCACGTCCGTACATCTGCAATACCCGTTACTGGCAATCCTCTCCGGGTTTGCACTAATCTAACCGCTGCCTCTGTCTCCGCTCCAAAGATTCCATCTATAACACCCGGATCTGCACCCGCATCTCTTAAAAGCGTCTGTAATCTTCTGACAGCAGCACCTCTGGAACCACGCTGTAAGCGCGGGCAACGACCGGTTGCAGGAGGTGTTGGCGGTGTTGGCGGTGTTGGAGGAGCACCATCTGCTACGGGAATGGTTAAAACTTGCCCTACAAAAATTAAGTTTGGATCAGAAATATTGTTAGCACGCACGATTGCCTGTACTGTAGTCCCAAATCTTTGTGCTATCGCCGCTAAGGTATCACCTGGCTGGACAACATATTGCATAAGGCTCATCTCCTTTAAAAAGAAATTCTCTGCCTTATATCATATGTGTCAAGTCCTTGTTTGGTTATTTATCGAACCTTATTATTAGCCATATCTACTCCAGATGAAAAATAATACAAAGAGTGGATAAAAAAATGAAGCTAAAGCTAATAAAAGTACTCCCATAGCTCCCTTTTTCTTTTTTTTACGCCATAACCAGACCATATAACTTAATGTATAGATACTTATGAGCAAAACTACAACCAGAAAAAACCCCCTTGCTGCCAAAATGCTCACCCCTTAATGCTGCTAGTGAATATTTCTACTTTAAGACGTCCTCATTTTATGTCTTAATATTTATGAGTAGGAGCAGTCTTCACCATCATCCCGGGCCGACGAATTTTAAATAAGGTTTGGACCTTTACTTCACAATAGGGATATTGTGCTAACCAGGCATAATTAACCCATTCATACCAAGTCCAGAAAAAACCCCTCGTATATTCACCAAAGCCAAAAATATCACTGGTAAATTCCTCCTGTGTTTTTTTAATTAGATGAGTTGCTTCTTGGGAAATAAACGTACTGATATAATTCTCCAGTTCCTGTCGTAATTCACCGTTTTCATAATTTCTACCACTTTGAATAGAAAGAATTTCACCCTCTAATAAAATATCCACTTCAATTACCGTCTTAAACTCATCAGCCTTAATTTTAATCTTAGGATGAGCTCTTTTTTTTATTTCCATCACAATCAAACTACTTTCCGGCTCATGCGGATCAGGGAAAGAAAAAATACTTTTTTTAAAATCCCCGGTTAACATTTGAAAATAGCGCGTTTCTTCTCCATTCAAAAAACCGACTAATTTATCATCCTTAAATACCGCTAAACCGATTAATTCTATCTTGTTCCCTCCCTTCCGAGGAATTTCACCAGGCAGATAAGCCACCTCTTCCTTAACTTTTTCCTCATAGCTTCGGGGTTTTTTCTGCTCAAGCTTAGGATCTTCATCTTCTTTTTCTTTTTGCACACCCACTAGAGCAGTAACTGCTTGTTGCCCCGGTAATTTCAAACCTTGATAAAAGCTATGAATATCCGATTTGTAAATAAAACCGGTTACATCTGAGAAAGTCATAAATATATCAATCTGTCGGGAAGGATATTTTTCGAAAATCAGTCCTTTATTCTTTTCAATAAAATCTCCGGCCTTACCTTTCACCACCATGAGAAAGGTTGTCCTTCTTAAATCTCTGCTTCTAACTAAAGGATTAATGTATTTACTTAATCCTTCCCTGGCCAACTCCTCAGAAATAATAATTCCTCTGTTATGTGCTAATGTTAAACGTTTACTGACAAAAGCACTGACTAACTGCTGTGCACCGTATATAGAAGCAGCTTCTACACTGATAATTTCTGTTGCTTTTTCTGCTTCTCCACCTTCTACAGGATGAGGTATAGCCATTTGATAAGTTACCTTTAAAATATCTTTCTCTCCTTTATCAAAACCCATTAATAAAATATATCCCGTCTCATCAGTTTCTTGGGAACCCCAACATCCCTGGATTAATAACAATAAAGGTATCATTAAACATAACAAGAGAACTCCTTTAATTTTGGGAACCATTTACTTTGTCTTCTCCTTTCCTCAAAATTAAAGCAACCAGTGAAACAAAAATAGGTAGGATAAAAGCAATAATCCAACCATAAACCATCCTAATTTCCCCTTCTAATTTTATCGCTTGTATTAAATCTTCAGGTAGAAAAGCAGTAGTAAAAGTTAAAAGAGTAAGTGCCGGAAGAAGAGGTCGATAAAAAGGTAATTTAAACGTATCTTGCAAAATAATCGCTCCTACCAGTAATCCTGTAGCTATCTGCAAAAAAGCTGTAAAAGTCCAAAAAATCACAAAGAAAGCCTCAACACGCTGAAAATAGTGTCCTAAAAAAATACTCCGGCTTAATTGATAAAAGGGAACTAAGGTCTCCGAACCGGTAGGATATGGTAGTACCATTTGATATACCATCACTATTACGATAAAAAAGAACATAATATAACTAATACTAAAAACACCCACATTTTTTAATCTTTGCGGATTAAAAGAAAAATAGCGCACCAAATAGGTCAAAAGCACCACTTCACTAAAAGCTGATGTACCCCAAAGACTGCTCATTAGTACCGGTCCCATCCCTGAACCCATTAACGGAAATAACATTTTTAGGTCAAAATATGGATAAAGAAGTAATAAAACTAAGACTACCCCTATGGATATCAACGGAAAGGAAAAATAGGAACAACGGAAAATAGCTTCAATTCCGTAATAAGCAGCCAACCAAGCCGCTAATAAATATAATAAAGCAAGAATATTTACAGGCGTTTCCGTTAAGACGGTAAGAGTAGAAGCCTCACTAAAAAGCCGCAAAACATTACTTGTGCTAAAAAGAAGATATAAAAATACAATTATATTTATCCCTAATCCTAAAAAAGGGCCAAAAGTTAGTTCGGTAATTTCCGTTAAAGGTTTACCGGGGAAACGCGCCAAAACACCGGCAATAAACAACCAAAAAACTATACTTAATAGACCGCTGAACAATACTACTAACCAACCGGCTGTTAAGCCCCAATCCGTTACCATACGGGGATAACCTAAAAATGCCTTCGCCCCGATTAAAATAATAACAAAAGCAGCAGTTTCCCAATGACCTACCAGAATTTTTTTCATTTTTTCCCCCCTTGCCGGGGATTTTTCAGCCAACCCCGACTTATCTTAGGTTGACGACGCGTATCTAAAGGTTTTAAATAATCGACCCGTCTCTCCATTGACCAAACCGGTCCCCTCAAAATCACATCGGGACCTGTTGTAGTTTTCGGACTAACCGGTGCCAGAAAAGGAACACCAAAGGATTTCATATTAACCATAGAAAGCAGTAAAACAAATAAACCGCCGGAAATACCTAAAATCCCAAAAAATGCAGCTAAGATGGTAAAAATAAAGCGTATACCGCGAAAACCAAAGGAAATGGAAAAATTAGGAATAGCAAAGGAAGCCAGCCCTGTAATAGCAATTACTATAATTAAAATAGGACTGACAATACCTGCCTGTACCGCCGCCTGACCAAGAATAAGTGCACCAACTATCCCAATCGTATTCCCGATTACTCCCGGAACCCGCACTCCCGCTTCCCGAATAAGCTCAAAGGCAAACTCCATCGCAAAAATTTCAAAAATTGTAGGAAAAGGTACTGTAGCGCGAGAAGCAGCAATTGACAAAAGGAGCTCCGTGGGAATCATCTCCTGATGATAATTAACAATAGATACATATGCGGCTGGAGTTAATATGGAAATAAAAAGGGCAAATATCCTCAATACACGTAAAAAATTTCCATAAGGTAACCGTAAGTAATAATCCTCCGCACTATGCATCAGAGAAAAAAGCGTCGCCGGTACAATCAATACCTGGGGACCGCCATCAACAATTATGGAGACATGTCCTTCCACTAAAAACGAAACAACCCTATCCGGTCTTTCCGTGGTCAAAATCTGAGGACTAAACATAAAGGGAGAGTCTTCAATAAACTGTTCTAAAACTCCGGCTACTCCCACATAATCAGTTTTAATAGAAGAAATCCTTTTTTTTACTTCTTCCACTAATTGAGGATTAGCTAAATCCTCTAAATACATGATCGCTACATCTATCCTATTGCGAGAACCTATTTTAAGCATTTCGGTTATTAGATTCTCATTACGCAAAGCTTTTCTAATTAAGCCCGTATTACTGCGCAAAGTCTCATTAAAGGCCTCATGGGGTCCTAGAATAACCTGCTCAACTTCCGGCTTGCCGACAGAACGTCTTTCCCATCCTTTTGTTTCTACTACTAAACACTGAGAACTACCCTCAATAAAGATGGCCGTATTTCCGTAATTAACAAAATCTAAAAGCTGTCGATATTTATTTAAAAGCTTTACATCATGGCCGGGAAGTAAATGTTCTTTAATATATTCCGCAACTTCACCATGCTTAATCTTTACGCCCTCATCCAAAAGCACCATTAAGGGCTTTAAAATAGAATTGTTGATTATATCGGCATTACTAAGACCATCAATAAAAAGTACAAAAGCTTTAAGCGGTTTCTCTAAGGCAATATAAAATTCACGAATAATAATATCTTTGTTTTTAGGAAGAGAATATATTATTTCCAGATATCTTTTATTTACCTCCAAACTGGAATTTACACTTAACTCTTCAAAATCAAAATTCTTTTGTTTTATCTCTTCTTCTATATTCTTTAACTCTTGCTCTTTAACACTTAAGGAAGACTTGGCCACTCGCACCGGTTTTTTTATTTGACAGCGACCATTTTTACGCTTCTTACCACCTGTTCCTTTAACCTTATTCTTGTCATTACCGGTATACTTACTGTCACCATCTCCGTTGCTGCTACCGGTTTCCTTCTCCTTATTTGTCTCCTTACCTTGAGAGGAATTATTATTGTCTGTGATTATAAAATGCTCCCGCTCTTTGCTACCATTGAAGATTAGGATTTTGGCTATGTTTTTCCCTAATTGTTGCAAAAGCTTCAATTAAATTCACCCTTTCATTTTACACTGATAGTTTTTGAAAGTATTGTTAAAATTATGCTTATCGCACTTCCCTCCTCTCATTCATAAAGTATTAATAAAAATTAATAAACTTCTGCATCACAAAAAAGGGGGAATCAGACAATGATGGCTATGTACCAAGCGATTAGAAGCCTGATGATCAAAGCAAAAAATTTGCTTATTGTTTATAATTATCTAATCCAAAATGCTTCTACTGAAGAAGCCTTAATGCTTTTAGATTTAAATAAAAAAACAATAAATAATTCCATCGAGACCTTAGCAAGAATATACAAAAATACCTTTGGTAAGGATTTTAATGATTCTGAAGAAGTTGCAGAAGTTATTCCTGAGCCTGTTGATTTTCCATCAGCAGTACACTGCGCCTTTATCGAAGAAACACAAATCATCCAAATGCTGAAAAATTTGTATCTCAAAACAGACTCCAATAATAAAAACACCTGCTTCAATGCAATGATAGAGCAACAAATAAATGCCTTGAGAGTTATCTATCTCTCTAATAAAAATTAAATTAATGACTTCTAAAAATAGAAACAGGCTGAGCGTAATAGTTAATTATTTTTACGCTCAGCCTGTTTTTTTAAATTTATGTTTGACCTGCTCATTAAAGCAAGCACTTCCCTTTATTGTCCTTACATATCATAAAAGAGCGAGAAGCAACAAGAGCTAAAAAAGGAGTTGACCTCTTTATGAACAGTGTATGGGAACAGATTATTGATTTGCCCCTGGGAAAAAGAAAGACCAAACCTAGGGAAACAGGAATAACCATGGTTATTGATAAAGGACTGGGATTAAGAGAATTACATGACCTCTTTGAAGTAGCAGGTGAATACCTTGATTTTCTCAAACTTGGCTTCGGCACTATTCTTCTTTATAACGAAAAACTAATCAAGGCTAAAATTGCCCTCTGCCAAGAATATCAAACCGAAATCTATCTAGGCGGTACCTTGATGGAAATAGCTTTACTTCAAGGCCGTTACGAAACTTATTTAGAACAAGCAGCAAAGTTAGGATTTAAAACCATCGAAATATCTGACGGAACAATCTCCCTTGATGCCCAAAAACGTGCCTATTGCATTAAAAGAGCAGTTAACATGGGCTTTACGGTGCTTACAGAACTAGGCAAGAAATCGCCTCAAGATGCTCTTTCGCCCCAAACGCTCTGGTCACAAGGACAAAAAGATTTAGCTAACGGAGCCTGGAAAGTCATCATTGAGGCACGGGAAAGCGGCAAAGGTATCGGCATATATGATGAGAAAGGTGAAATAGCTGTAGATAAATTAGACAACTTTCTTAAAAACTGTGGTGAACCCAACAAAATTATCTGGGAAGCACCTTTAAAAAATCAACAGGTTAACTTAATCAAAAGGTTTGGTCCGGAAGTCAATCTTGGCAATATTCAACCACATGAATTGTTAGCCCTGGAAGCCTTAAGAGCAGGTCTTAGAGCAGACACCTTACCTTTAGCTAAGACTTTTACTAATAAATACCACTGTTCATAAATTTCTCACAGAGGAGGTAAAGCACGTGAACATAGATCTCTGCTTTACTGCACAAAAACTCACTCCCTCCCTGGTATATGGAAAAAATGTCATTGTTCTTGATGTTTTTCGTACCTCTTCTACGATAATTATGGCGCTGTACCAAGGAGCCACGAAAATACTTCCAGCTCTCAACGCTCAAACCGCCCGGCAATTAAAAAAGGAAACTCCCTCTTCCGTCCTAGGTGGTGAGATAAACTGTTTAAAAATAGAAGGCTTTGACCTAGGTAATTCTCCTCTCGAATATACTCCGGAAAAAATTAAAAACAAAATAGTTATTCTTACCACCACTAACGGTACCACAACTATACATCAAGCCAAAGAAGCCGCTAATATTTATATCGGCTCATTTCTTAACGCTTCAGCTCTTGTCCGAAAATTAGAAACCGACAAGAATGACTTACTGTTGGCCTGTGCCGGTACCCAAGGAGAATATTCCTTGGAGGATGTTTGTTGTGCCGGATATTTTCTTCACCTTTTAAAAAATACTGTCAAGCCTTTTCTTAATGACAAAGCTTTAAGTGCCCTCGCGTTATATCATAGTTTTCAAAAGAACCTCCCCTATTATTTAAGCAGATCCAAAAACGGGCGAACTTTATTATCAAAAGGTTACTGGCTCGATATTGAATTCTGCTGCGCACAAAACTTTTTGCCCACTATTCCCATCTATTCCGATTCTGCCATTATTGACATCAGTGCCTCAAAATAAAAAATAAGAAAAAAGAAAGCGAAAGGAGCAAACGCATGATTAAAGAAATCACCATCCTCCCGGGCAAAGATAAAAATGATCACAAAGAAAATTTTGACCAAATTACCTTAAAAGCAGGAGAAACGATCTCTATTGTCGGTCCTACCGGAAGTGGGAAAACCGCCTTTATCACCGATATAGAACTACTGGCACAAGGAGATACATCTACCGGGCGATATATTCTCATAAACGGAAAAAAGCCCGCGGAAGAAGTAAGATATGATCCTGCACAAAAACCCATTGCCATGATTACTCAAAATACCAAGTGTTTTGCAGACTTAAGTGTAGAAGAATTTTTATATATCCATGCCCGAGCCCGTAAGATCAATAATAAAAAAATTGTAAACGATACGATGAGATTAGCCAATAAATTTACGGGAGAAAAAATCACCCTCCAAAATAAGGTCACTTTGCTATCAGGAGGTCAAACCAGATCCCTCTTAATCGCCGATGCTTTACTCATAGGCGCAGCACCGATTATCCTCCTCGATGAAATAGAAAATGCCGGTATCTTCAAGCAGGAAGTAATTGAAATCATCAAAAGTACCTCCAAAATAATTATCTTTGTAACTCATGACCCGGTTATTGCTCTATTAACCAAAAAACGACTGATTATGAGCAACGGTGGTGTCAGAAAAATTGTTAGTCAAAATGAATCAGAGTCCGGGGCCGCCAAAAACCTTTTGGAATATGACCAAAAAATGGGCGTAATCCGGGAAAATCTCAGGGCTGGTTTCGAAATAACTAAGGAACTAGTCAGTGCAAATTTTGCTTAAAAAAATTTGCATAAAAAATAGAAAAAATTACATTAAAGGTGGTGTAATACTTGAAACTAGTAATAATTGCCGGCCCCCCCTCAACGGGTAAAACAGCCTTAACTAAACAGCTCATTCGCAGATTTCAAAATGAAATGAAGATTGCTTACTTAAAAATAGATGTGGTCAAAGCCTTTGAAGATATTGAACTTCGTAAAGAATTTAATATCCTGACCAAAAAGGTATATTCCGGTGATCTCTGCCCGGACCATGCCGAAGTAATGGTGATGGGTGATGCCATCGAATGGGCAGAAAGTACCAAAGCCGACCTCTTTATTGTGGAAAGTGCCGGACTTTGTTTACGCTGTTCCCCCTATCTTAATCAAGGCTTAGGAATTGTGGTCTTAAGCTCTATCGCCGGTATTCATACACCGGAAAAAATGGGTGCCATGGTTTCCCTGGCCGACATCGCCGTGGTAACAAAAATAGATTTAGTCAGCCAAGCTGAACGAGAAGTTTTGATCCAAAAAATTAAAGAAGTTCATCCGAAAATCATTCTTTTAGAAACCAATGCCCTCCAAGGCACCTCTCTCCAGCGTCTCTACAACCTAATCAAAAACTCCGCAGATATTGATAAAGAAACTCTACAGCTTAAAGGTAACCCTCCCCTTGGAGTTTGTACCATCTGTGTAGGGAAAAAAGAAATTGGTTGGAAACATCATTTCGGTATAGTCAAAAAATTAGATAGCCTTGCGGCTGAATACTTATATCGGGGGGAATAACTGATGTCTTCAACAAATCATTGGTTGCCCCCGGGCAAAAATTGTGGCTTATGCGGAGCCGAGAATTGTAAAAGCTTCCTTCGTCTGCTACAAGCCGGCAAAAAAACGTACGAAGATTGCCCTTATTTTCACAAAAGAGCAAAGAAAGAACAGCAAAAAAAACATGATGAACTTAAAGAAGCTACCTATTCACCTTATGACATTTTGGGCAACCCCTATGACTTCATCCTCAACCCTTTACCGGGGGAAATATCTGCGCGTAAAATCGTGCTCCCCTTTCGTAGTGATCTCGTTGAAAAAATGGAGATTATTCCGGGAGACTTGGTCCTGGGCAGACCTATGGGCGCAGGTTGTCCCATTCCCCATGTACTTAAAGTAATTAAAGCCGAACCGGTCACCGGACTTCTCTATACTTGGGTAGTAGGTCCCCAATACTCTCGTGAACGACAAGTCAAAGATGTAGTTGCTTATCACATGATAGGTTTTGAAGGAATTGCCACCGCCGTTCGCAAAGAACCTGTCTTTGGTTCACGCATGACTTTCCTTCCCGGTTTTTGTATGATGAACCTTAACCATACCGGGCTTATCAATATGGTGCTGGAAAAATCTTGCGGTTATCATGTTCGGATTGAAGATATTCGCATCCTTGCTCAAAAAAATAATCAACAAACAAATGTTCCCAATGTTTATTCTTGACGAACAGATGTTCGTAATATATACTAAAATACACGTCTCACACCCTTTTAAGGAGTTGTGTATTTTATGAAAAAAACTATTTTTTTAGTTGATATGAATGCCTTTTATGCCAGCGTAACCCAAGTTTTAGAACCGGAACTTGCGGATCAACCCTTACTTGTGGCCGGCAATCCGGAAAAGCGCCATGGCATCATCTTAGCCGCAAGCTATGAAGCAAAAAGAATGGGCGTCAAAACAGGGATGCCCATCTGGGAAGCCTTAACCTACTGTCCTCAAGCAATTTTACGTCCTCCTAATTTCCCGGCCTATCTTGATTTTTCTAACCGTATAATGCTATTATTACGTGAATTTAGTCCATTAGTCGAACCATATAGTATTGATGAAGCCTTCGTGGATATGACCGGTACAGAAGGGTTATGGGAATCCCCCGTAAAAGCTGCTCAAACCATCAAAAAACGCATCAAAAACGAAATAGGTATCCTTTGCTCCGTGGGTATCGGGCCGTGCAAAGTTGTGGCTAAAATGGCGGCAGAACTACAAAAGCCTGACGGGCTTACCGTCCTTACAGTGGAAGATCTGCCGCAACGTCTTTGGCCTCTACCCATTGAGGAACTTTTCGGGGTAGGCAGACGGATGAAACAGCACCTCCGAAATATGGGCATCCGCACAATTGGAGACTTGGCACAAACTCCCGTAGATTTACTCACTCATAGATTTGGCATCATCGGCACCCGTCTCCACGGATACGCTCACGGCATAGATCCCAGTCCTGTCGATCCTCATTCACTGGATACAGTTAAGAGTATCGGACACCAAATTACCCTGCCCAAAGACTATACCAAAATAGGAGAAATAAAAGTTGTCCTCTTAGAACTGGCTGACGCAGTCTGCCGTCGAGCCAGACTAGGAAATTATCAAGGGAAAACCGTATCCCTTTATGTAAGGGGTGCTGACTTTACAGGTCTGCACCGCTCCGCTTCCTTAACTAAGCCTACTGCTCTCCCTTTACCTGTTTATCATTTAGCACTAAAACTTTTACAAAGGTGGTGGCCAAAAGATAAACCCATCCGGCTCTTAGGGATTAGCCTAAGTAACCTTAATTACAATAAAGGCCAACAACTAACTTTTTTTTTGCAAGAGGAAAAACTTTATACCACGATTGATAAAATTAAAAATAAATACGGAGAAAAAAGCCTTTTACGCGGCAGCTTCCTCCTAGAAGCAGGAGTTTTCTACAAGGATAATCATTTCAACAAATAAATTCATATGATAATAGGACAACAGTTTTATTTTCTGATCATTTACTAGGAGGTTAAAAATATGGACAAATGGTGTTGGACAATTAAAAACTATGCACCCTCAAAAATTGCTGCAATAAAAGAAACACCTTCGCCGGAATCATGGATTTATCTGCATCGTGGTCAAAAAGAAGCAGAAATAAAACAACAAACCACCTTTTGCCTAAAAGAGTATTCTGAAAATAAAAAAACAACATAATAAGAAGCAACCCAACAATACCGGCGCGGTACAAACACCGCGCCACCATTTTCAGAAGACAAAACTGATAATTTTTTTTTTCTAAGAGATAATAAGAAGGTAATAAGGAGAGGTGAAAAATGATACCATTACGAGATAGCACTCGCTCACAGCATTTCCCACTAGTAACCGTGATTTTAATTGCTCTCAATTTATTTATCTTTCTACAACAATCCCTTAGTACACCTTTACAAATGGAATATATGATTTTACACTATGGTTTTACTCCTGCCTTACTTACGGAAAGAGTAGAAGCACTCTCTTTGTTAGGATTTCTGTATCCACCACTCCTTACCGCAACTTTCTTACACGGCAGTTGGTTTCATGTTATCTCTAATATGCTTTTTTTGTGGATATTCGGTGATAATATCGAAGACCGCTTGGGGCATTTCCGCTTCCTCCTCTTTTACCTTATCTCCGGGATTGCCGCAAACTTAATATATTATCTGACTGCAATTAATTCCCCTATCCCTCTGGTTGGAGCTAGTGGAGCCATTGCCGGTATCTTGGGAGCTTATTTTATTACCTTTCCAAAAGCTAAAATTACCACACTTATTTTTGTGTTTATCTTTGTAACTATCCGGAAAATACCGGCCACCTTTTTTCTCTTCTTTTGGTTTGTTATCCAAATCTTTAACGGCATCCTAAATGCCGGAACAACAGGCAGTTCTGTGGCCTGGTGGGCTCATATAGGTGGCTTTATTGTCGGTTTACTCCTCATGCCACTGCTGAAAAAGAAAAACAGGTATACTTATACCTGATTTTCAAAAATCTAGTAGTATTACTAACTACGGATTATCTTAGGGCATCTCCTTAGTTTTCAATCCCCTTTCTAGCCTCTACCCCTTTTGTTTGGTAATAATGTTTAATTTCCTTCATCTCCGTAACCAAATCCGCACGCTCAATTAATTCGGGCGGGGCTCCTCTACCGGTAAGTACCAGTTCTACATGCTCACCTTTATACTTTATTAAATCTTCAACCTGTGCCCAAGTCACTAGGCCAAAATGAAGAGCCACATTAATTTCATCCAAGATAACCAAATCATATTCTCCACTTGTTACAACTTCCTGTGCTCTGGCCATTCCCTTAGCAAGCAAATCTAAATATTCCTGCGGTGGTTTTCCCGGTGGAAAAACCACCGCTTTTTTGGCCCATTTAGCTAATTCTTCTTCAGGCATACTTCCTTCTTTAATTAAAAAGAAAGGTTTCCCGATTGTCTCTAAACATAAATTCTCCGAAAGATGCGGAAGAATTCGATGCTCACTATAAACCTGTTCTTTCATAAATTGAAGAATGAATACCCTCTTCCCCGCTCCTAGTGCACGTAAGGCTAAACCTAATGCTGCTGTAGTCTTGCCTTTACCTTCTCCCGTATATACTTGCACATATCCTTGAACAGACACTTCTAAACTCCTCCTCTTCGAATCTAACCTTTAAACTTGATCCGTTAATTTACGGCTTATAAACAACCGGGCCTACGCGTTTATGCTCACTTCCGAGGTGAAATCTATCAATTATCTCCTTATCACGTTCAGTGACCTGTCCCGTAGTGATATATTCATCAATCGCTTGATAGCTGACACCCATTTCTGCTTCATCAGTCTGACCTTCAAAAAGCCCCCCGGATGGAGCCTTTTCCAAAATACTCTTCGGGGCATTTAGATATTTCAAAAATTCATAAACCTCCATAACGGTCAAATCAGCAATAGGATTAAGATCATATGCCCCATCGCCCCATTTTGTGAAATAACCCATAAAGATCTCACTCCTATTACCTGTCCCCGCTACCAAGCGTCCCTCACTGGCTGCTACCGCATAAAGTGTAATCATCCTTAACCGTGGCGCAATATTAGCTATAGCCGATTGAGTAGGTGTAGTGATTTGCTTTAAGTTATCCAGCACCAGCTCCTTTTGTGCAGTAAGATCAATTATCCGTGTTTCAATATCAAACTGCTTGGCCAACTCTAAACCGTCCTCCTTATCCAGACCAAAATTCCGTTTAGCCGAGCAAGGCATAATTATCCCCACAGTATTTGCACAAGCTGCTTTACAGAGGATACCCACCAAGGCACTGTCCTTACCGCCACTGTTTCCAAAAACTATACCGGATGCTCCGCTTTTTTTAAGTACATCCTTAATAAATGATACTCTGTTGGCAAATTCTACTTGATAATCTCTCCGCATACTAATATTCCCCCTCTTGCATAATAGTGTTCCCCCTCTTGTATCATATAGCTAGCACAGTTTGTTTTCGCTTTAATTATACAATCACAATAATGTGTCCGTCAAAATTAATATAAGTTAGTTATTATAAATAAATTATAAAAACATTCAATTTTAGTTTGGGGTATTGTAATAAAGCGGAATTAGGTAATATAATTAATCAGAACAAAAATTAAGTTTTATCTTTTATTTTAGGAGGCTGAGGCCTATGAAATTTATAGTCAAAAAAAATTATGATGAGGTTAGTAAAGCGGCAGCTGAGATCTTCATTATTTTTCTACAAAATAATCCTAAAGCTGTTCTTGGTCTGGCTACAGGTAGTACTCCTTTAGGGTTATATAGTGAATTAATCAAGGCATATCAGGAGGGAAGCATTGATTTTTCTGAGGTTAGAACTTTTAATTTAGATGAATATGTAGGTTTATCTGCAGAGCATGAAAATAGTTATAGCTTTTATATGAAAAGTAACCTTTTCAATCATATCAACATTAAAAAAGAAAACTATCATATCCCGTCAGGAACGGAAAAAGACTACGCTATTTACTGTGCTGAATATGAAAAAATGATCGATTCTGCCGGTGGAATAGATCTGCTTTTGTTAGGTGTGGGTGAAAATGGTCACATCGCTTTTAATGAACCCAGTACCAGGTTATACTCTACTACTCATATAATCGATTTATCTGAAGATACGATTAAAGTAAATTCACGCTTTTTTCAAAGTATAGATGAAGTTCCCAAACAAGCTATTACCATGGGTATTGGCACGATAATGAAAGCTAAAAAAATAGTATTATTGGCAACGGGAAGAAAAAAAACAAATGTTATTAATAAATTAATTAATGAAAGGTATATTACTACTGAATTTCCCGTTTCATTTCTTAGGGCACATAGAGATGTAACAGTAATTGTGGATGAAGAAGCTGCAAACTTCCACAATGATAAATACTAATCAACTCAGCCGGAACCGAAAACGATAGTGCCATGGTTCCGGTGGTAATCTACATAGTTCGAAAAAATTTTTGCTCCTCTCTTCGCTAAATTAATCCAAATGGCCATGTCGCGCAGTAGGGAATATCTGGCCGATGCTACTGCTGCCCGCACTTTAGGCTATCCTTTAGGCCTTGCTTCAGCCTTAGAAAAACTCGCAAGCTATCAGAACCCCCAGCAAGTGCAGCAAGAGGGTTTTGCCAACGAAGCCACGGCGGGATTATTCATCATAAATCCTCTGACAAAAAAATTTAACATAAATTCAGCCTTCAGCACCCATCCGCCGATAAAAGAACGTATTAATTTACTTAAAAATATGTAAAAAGAAAAGGACGACTTAACTAAAGCCGTCCTTTCTTCTTAATACCTATTAATATCTAACTATAGGTTCTACTGATGTACGTGCTTTTCTGCCACTACGTATGCCCTTATCATTATTTGCAACAGTTTTCCCCGCCAGAGCTTTAGCAGTAATCTCATCTAATCCTGACGGTGCTTGTCTTTCTAATTGTTGCCTCAATAATTCCGTTGCATATCTTTCAAGTATTGTTCTTCCTAAGTTCTCACCGTATTTTAATCCTTCCACAAGTTCATTATATCTCTTTCTATTTATCCGTATCTTACCAAAAGTACTATTGATTACTACTTCTACATCATTGTTTAAAACAAAACCTGTACTCTTTTTATTAGTTTTGTTCATGATAATCACCATCCTTCTGTGTTCCGACTCCTTGAACTAATTCATCTAACTCATTACATAATTGAATATATTCCGGGAAAATTGTATCAACACCTTGTTTAATGATACCTAATTTCTCATTAAGCTCGCCTAACTCGATCATGCCGTTAATTACTAAAGAATTATGCATCAACTTAGCTAATTTCTTCATTTTTTCCGGCGAAAAAGATTTACCCTTTATCCTAAATTCATGCATCAATTCCGCTTTCATCAATAATTGAGCCCGTATTAATTGAACTTGCTCTTCCAGAACATTTTTTAAATCTAACTTAAAATATACATTAAAACAGTTTTCAATCATTTTCTTTTCCCAAGACAATATTTTGGCACTTTGTTCTTTACTAAGATCTAAACTAAAATAATTTTCATGTACCTTATGGGAAATATACTGATCAATTTGATCTCTTAATTGCTTTAGCTTAGGATTATCTTTAAAATCTGCAAACTCTACTCGTTCATTATCGGTTAGTTTCCTGATTAGTCTTTTAAATTCCATTTAATTTATATCTTTTCCTCCTTATTATATTTTATCTTAAGCGTTTGGGCATTAGTAATTGTATCATAAATTTATACTAAATTCTACTCAATTTTTATAACTCCTTTTTCTTTTAGCAAGCTTATACTGTGGAAAACCCTGTGAATTCTTGAAATAAATAAAGTAGTCTCTTCCATGTCGATTTTTCCCTATATACTTCTAAGTCTACAGTATAAATACCTTTTTTATTACTCCAGATCTGCTGAAAATAATTTTCAATATCTGAAACCAATAAACTTTCATTATCAGCATAAATAGCCAAATTGGCTTCTAAATTATAATTGCTAATATTCCTTTTCGTCAAATTGGCTGAACCTCCAATAATTATACTTTTTTCTTTGTTTTTAATAAAAGTTAATTTCGTATGAAACTGTTCCCCATGAGTTTTATACCATCTTATTTTTATTTTTCCGTCAGATTTTTCATAAAGTTCATTAGCTACCGGTCTATTGGGAATCCCGTTTTTTTCTAACCCAAATGCATCTTTATTGGGGTCTAATACTAAATTAATCTCTTCTACACCACGCCGGGATGCCATTAATAAGCTATTGATAATCTGTCGATCCGAAAGATAAAACATTCCCATCCAAATATGATCGCCTTGCTCTGTTTTATTTATTGCTTTTAATAGTTCTCTTTTGATCATACCTTCTGTTAATAAGCAAACTTCAATTTGCGCTGAATTTTTTGCTTGCTCTATCGTTAAAGAGGTTGCATCCCGTCCTGATTGAGCAACATCCTTAACTTGTTCATCCTCTCCTTGATAAAACACCTTAATCTCCTCACCGCTAAAAGCAACCACCGCTTTCTCTGAAGCCAGAATATCTCTAATAATATCCCCCTCTACAACAAAGGCAATATTTGAATGAAAAGCACTGGCATCATGAAAGTTAGCTGAAGTAAGCATCGCATTTTTTTCTGTTACCAGAACTTTGCGATGGTTGGCTTTAAAATTTAACAATTTTAAATAAGAACGTGCCGTAACCTTAGGGGCTTGCGGACTAAAAGCATTAGGTAACCAACCTTTCCCCGATGTACCGAACCAACGAATAAAGGTATTCCATACTCCTGAATATAAAGGGTTGGAATCCCGTAAAGCATTTAAATCAGTGAGCACCACCTCTATTCCGTTATGCTTTAATTCCTCCAGATATTTAGAAGGATACGCACCATAGAAGGTATTGATCTCATCCGTAATTAGGGTTATAGGTATTGAGGGGTCCTCCTCTTTTTTCTTCACAAGTGCCTGGGTGATAGTATTAGCTAGCTGAGGAAATTCATTTTTCCGATCATAATCATCATTGAATAAAAACATATCCAAAACAATAAATTCTTCTGCTTCCTCAATTATTTCTAAAGCCTTTTGAAAAATATTCTGTTGATGTACTATCAACCCATCTTGTTCATAGGTTAGGTCATAAATAAACTTAACTTTGGCATCATCATAAAACTCACCCTGCCAAGAGACTCCATGTGGAAGAGGCTTAAAAATACCATATAAAAAAACAAAAAACACAATTAAAAAAACTATGAAGATAAGTTTTTTTCTTCTGCTCATCTATGGCTCATCCCCCATCACATATAACTATAACTTATTTTAATACACCAATACCTATTTATAATTAAAATTGTCTTTTAAAAATGATTTATATTGAGAAAAATTAGAGGCAGTTTTCAAAAGCTACCTCTAATTACAAATACAAGTCTTTTTATCGGCTTTTTACATAAATACTATCTTGCCTCTCCTTTATGATGTTCGCTACGAACGTTTTCTCTTTTATTTCTTTCTGACCATCCATTGTCTCTCTCTTCTCTATCTTCTTTCGTAAATTGATTAAGTTCGTTAAATTTTCCTGATTCTATATCTGTTTTAAATTGCGCCAAATCTCTTTTTACGCTTTCATATTCAGGGAAAACCTCAGCAGCCCGAGGTTGTGGGATTATACCTAATTCTTTATTCATCTCTCCCAATTTTACAACTGCAATTATGCGACCTTGATTTTCAAGCGCACGATTACGCTCATATTTAACTAATCTCTCCATTACTTCCGGCGGTGTATTTGCTCCTTCAGTTCTAACTACATGATAATCTTTAGCAGCTTGAATAGCACTCTGTTTAGCCGGGCTGTCCTCTTTACCAAAAGAAAAATTAATGTGTTGTAAATGGTATTTAAGCATTACAGCATTTTCTTCCGGAGAATTATGTACACTATAAAAACCACTTCCGAAATAATTATGATTTAATCTGTTAACAGTAGTATTAGCATAATACCCATTATCTCTTATAGCTTCACGTTCAGAATTTACTTCTTCCAAGATTTGCAATCTCTTGGCATTATCCAAGGCCTTTTCGATTTTCATAAAATCATCTTGATAATATGGATCAAGGTCAACTGAATATCTTGTAACATTTTTGAAACATGATTGTTCATACAACATTAACACATGACACTGTTCGATTTGCTCTTGAGAAAGCCCCAGCTCTTTTAAGCGAGAATTATATTTGGACTCAAAACAATATTTAGTATACTGTTCCTCTAAATGGTCAATTTGTTCAATTTCTTCAGACTGTTTTAGATATTTGTTGTAATAATATGGTCCTCTAACCGTAGACTCAATATCTTGATCAATTTCCCGCAATACTTGCATAATCTCAGGTTTTCTCAAAACTGACATATCTCTGTAATTACACCAAGCATAATGCATTATAGATCACCTCTTTTTTTAATAAATAATTAATTTTAGTATTTTTTTAAAAAAAACACTTTTTTAGATAATTTTCAACACTATTCATGATTTGACAAAAACTTGCTATTTCCAAACTAATTATTTATTCCGATTGGCTTTTATTTTTACTAATTACTTCTAACAGAACATTTTCCGCACTTTCGATATGTTCTTTTGTGGCTATTTGAGCTTCTTGCACATTGCCAGCGGCAATCGCTTCAACTATTCTCCGATGTTCGGAAAGTGCAAACTTCATTCTTCCCGGAACAGCCAAAGAAGTAGTTCTATAGCGTTGAATTTGATCACGCAAATCTATGATCAAGTTTTGTAACCGGTTATTTTTAGAAGCCTTATAAATCAGCTCATGGAAATTTGTATCTACTTCTATTGTATTAAGCACATCACTGGTTTTAAAAAGATTCGCTTCCATAACCAGACTTCTTTCCATTTCTTCAATTTCTTCTTTAGTAGCACGAGAGGCAGCAAGTCCTGCCGCCAAAGACTCTAAAGCTCCTCTGATTTCAAATAGATTAGTGATATCTTTGATGGAAAGTCCTGCTACATATGCTCCTTTACGCGGAACCATCACTATATAACCCTCTAACTCTAATTTACGCATCGCCTCTCGCACCGGAGTACGACTTACACCCATTTCTTCAGCCAGCTCTGTTTCCATCAATCTTTCTCCGGGTTTAAGGACACGATTAATAATAGCATCTCTAAGTGCTTCATAAACAAGAACTCCTAAAGGTCTTGAAATATCTAAATCTATTTTTAATATTTCTCGCTCAGACATATAGATCACTCCGTTCTCTTTATACCTAGCCGTAAATATAGTATCATATATTAATGATCAATGTCAATGCGTGCAAATCCTTTAAATCCTACTCTTTCCCAAGTAATCTTTTAAGAAGAATATAGTCAAAAGACATAATAATTAAAAGCAATCCTAGATAAGTAGCCGCAGTTCCCCCCAGTGCCCTAATTACAGAAGAAAACATCACCAGCATGATCGCTATCCCTATCTGTACGGCTATAAATATAATCATAGGTCTTTTGAAATACAATCCTTCAGCAACTTTAACCGTCTCACTACCTCTGTCTTTAACAACTTCCTGCTCCGCTTCTTCCCCAACAGACACCTCACTCTGAAATTGCATATAATTTGGCACAGTTTCAAGCTGAAAGGTTTTCGTTTTTCCTTGCTCTTTTTCCAAACTAAGCTGTTTATAATCAAAATATTTTATCTTCTTGAGTTGTTCCCGAAAGCCTTGAAGATTAAAAAACTGTTCTTTACTATATGACGTCAATTCCTGAGGAAAATCTGCCAATTTATTACTTAATTCTTTTAACAATTGCCTAAAGTTTTCATTAACATCTCCCTGTAATTTAACGGGAAGATAAACCAATAACACTTTTCGAGAATCCGGATTAAAATAAATATACTCCTGCTGAAGAAGAAAACTAGACGCAAATAATAAATAATTTTTACTTTCCAAAACCACACCCACTATCTCATCCAAAAATCTAATTACTTCTTCACCGCTAATTTCTTCTCTTTCTATGTAATAACTTAGGGGAAGGGAATTTTTTAAATCGTAATATAGTTTTATTTGATTATTTTCCCTTCTTTCTTCCATCACGATAATTCCGGGAGGCGCATTACGATTAATTACTTTAATTTGATGATAAACCGTTTTCTGTTCCCCGGTTAAACCTATTACTAAAGTACTTCCCCCAACATCTTTTACTAAATTAACCGTGAAATCTTTTTCCATTCCTTAACCCCTTTATCACATAAATCTGTTTCATTTTTTCCCTTTAAGTCTACTCAAGAGTTCAGTTAAGTTTACCCTGTCACCTATTCTTTCTTTACATTCCAAAAATAAATCAACATTGCGAATAAATTCTGCCGGCTCAGTAACAACCACTTTCTCTTCTGCTGAAAGTAGGACTGTATCCTTCCCGGAAAAAAACCTTTTCAACTGCCCTAAAGGAACAGTCATCTCCTGCTTAATACAAACTGTTATTTCCTGTGTAAACAATCCACTGTTATACTGCACTTCAACCGTTGTGCTTTCCGGTTTTTTGATGGTTTTAGCTAATTGTGCCAAAACTGCCTTTTGAATGACTTTACATTTCTGAGTGACTCCTGTGGGTGGTTCTACCACTGCTGACATCCGAACAATCTCTGCTGTTAAATCTCCTTCAACCGTTTGCACCATAGTTTTTGAGCCCTGTGCTAACTCAGTAATATGATGATATAATTCTTGATCGTTATGCCACTCCTTTGCTGCTTGCTGAGCGATTAAAGATGCTGTCTTAGTTAAAAGAACCCGATGATACATCAACATAAAAGAAAAACATAGCAGAAAAACAATCACTAGAAGTGTAGATAAAATAAAGATTGCTTCTATAGTATAACTGCCCTTTTTATCCTTATTAATCTTAACTAAAATTTCCCCCATGAACTCACTTCCTAGTTAATTCACCTACTTAAACCTTTACCTATTTAAACAGGTGCGGGCAACCACCATGGACACGCAAACCCATGTCTTTTGCTTCTTCTAGGCTTACCTTGCGCACACCGCTTTTATCTACAATATACTTACAATGGCGAAAAGGATGATATACTTCAGTAGAAGATTTACAAAGATAGACATACTCTGTCGACTTATTTGACTTTTCTTTTTCTTCACCTGTTTGCTTATAGCGATCATATTTAGCAAAATCAATGCCCTCTTCATCACCGGCAGCTGCATATACACCATTACCACCATACAACCAAGCCCTTTCCACTGCCGTATAACAAAGTTGAACATTTTTTCTCCCTAAAAACGGTATAGGTAAAACCGCTTCGTATTTTACCTGAATTACCACATCATCTTTGCTGAAATCCTGATTCGGCTTTAACTGCAGATCACTATACCAATTCCGATCCATTTTATACTCATATTCCGCAATACCTTGCGGCAATTCTACAAATGTAACATTGAGCTTCTCCAAATTGACCATGCTGTGCTGAAGCTGTTCCTCTAAGATTTTCTGCACAAGATAATATTGACCAGAGCCTTTTAAATCAAGATAAGGTCCTAACAGAGCCTTATATACTAACCTTTCCACCCAAGTATTAAAATTTTCGGTTATTTGATTATCAATATCTTCCCAAATTTCTTCTACATCCGGTTTCTGAACTTTTCCCGATAAGACCGTAGTAAGAAGTGACTCATTTAACGATTTTTTGACGATAGCACCCACCTGTGCAGGCTGATTTTGAAGAAATTCAGTAATAGGAACCCCTGCGGCAACCTTATTATCAATATATCCGTTTAAAAACTCAAGCGAATAAGACAAGGAAGCTATTTGACGTGCTGATTCCTTAACAGCGTGATCTAAAACAATATTTAGATAAGCTATTTTGGTAAAAAACAGTAATAAAAAAAAGAAGGATAAAAATACAGGTAGAGCTATACAAGCCTCTACTGTAAGGGAACCCTTAACCTTTTTTTTGCACCCAAACAGCATTGGTTTTCCTCCTTCTTAATACCCTTGTGCAGATGTTACACAGAGATGATACTGATTGCCATCAATCTGTGGGAAGCCCAATTTATCCAGTTGTAATAACGGAGCAAACCATAGATTTACGGTCACCTCTGCCTTTCCGGTAACTATGGTGGCATAATTCTTTAATTCAAAATTAGATTTCTCTTGCCGAATATTAATCTGCATTAGTTGTCTCATTCTCTCTAATTGTATATCTTCATTTTGCAATAACAGTAATAACCTTAAATGATCCGAATAGCCCAAACCGGCCGGTAATTTACCCAAACTGGCACAAACAGGCACATCTTGCCCCGCATACATTTGTACCATATCTGCTGTTGCCAGTATAAAACCCTGTACTAAAGCTTTAGCTAAACGAGCAATTAAAGAAGGAAGTGGATTAAGTAAAAACGCATCTACAGCATTAAGCGCATACCGCATCCCCCAAACCCGAAAAAATGCAGCAGTAATATTGGCAATTTCATAATTATGCCCACAAAGAATATACTCCACCTCACCCTTATCAAAATAATGACCGCGACTTACCGGTGAAGTCACAAAGCTATACTTGTCCATAATGTACTCTGTAAGATATGTATCATTTCTTTTATCTGCAGCAAATTGCCGGATTTGCTGAGTTACTTGACGCAAATAATTGAAAATGTTTTCACTCAGAGCTTCGACATGATCATTATCAGCAGATAAATTCCCCATTTGCTCGTCTACTTCAAATAAAGAATCATTTACACCGGTTTCTACTGAAATTAGGGCGTTAGCCCTTTGCAAGTCCTCCTGCTTAATTAAAAAGGTAACAGAATTGTCTTCAGAGATTTTTTGACCGGCAAGACTTTCCAGTTTTTTTCTTAAACCATCTTTTTTGTCCGACTCATTTTTAGATAGACTCTCTAGCTCCGGCTTTTCTGTAAGCTTTATAGGCTTAATGTCATATAACTGCTCCTCTAGAGCCAACCTTTGTCTGTAGATTAACATTTTTCCCTGATAATCATCAGCTTCTAAACTAGCCGCTTTCTCCTCCAAAGTAGCAATTTGCTGATAAATCTCTTGATTATGCTCCAGTTGTACTAACATCTGTCCTAAATCATCTTTTAATTTTGCTAAATCTTGTGAATCTTTAAATCCCTTAATATTTTCTAATTCTTGTTCATTCTCCAAAAGCTCATTCATCTGCTCCTTTATTTTTGCAATTTGAGCGTTAGCTTTCTGGGTTTTATCTTCAGTTTGTACAATTAATTCCTGTAATTCCTCGATACCTTTTTTAACATTTTCGAGATTTACATACTTTTCTACAGCACTACCGTAAACCAAAAATGCTGCCTTTTTGAGATGATCATTGATACTTTTTTTGGCCTGCTCAATATCTTTATATTTACGGGAAATATCTTTTGCATTTTCTAATAAATCAGCTTTTTTATCGAATGAGCCTTGCAAAAAAACATCTACGACATTATCAGTAATCAGCAACGGTCCTTTATATTTCATATATTCTAAGATTTGTTCCTTAAAAGCCTCATTATTTAACATACTTTGCTGAGGGATACTACTTATTTCAACCTTATTTATTTTATAATTGATAAAGTGAAAATTTTCATGTTGTTCTTCCAAATTAACACGAAAATATCTTGCTAATTCTTCTTTTTTATCAACAGTGGAAACAGCAAATAACCCAAACTGTCCTACCAATTCATCATCATATTGCGCTAATACAGAACGTACCGCCGTATCCAAAGCATTCTGAACTTTCCTTTCGGCTGCCATTACTCGACAAATATCCACAAACAAGCCTGACAACATTAATAGGGAAAGAAAAATAATGATTAAAAAAACAGAGATAGCCCCCCGATTATTGTTGTATACCTTCATCTACCCATCATTCGCTTTCAAATTCCTCTTCTTACATAGATTCACAAGAAAATATGCTGTACCGTTTCCCTCAAAATGAGGTACATATAACAGAAAACGGTACAGTATATTCTCTTAACCCTCTGGTGTAGTCTGATTACCTAATGATTCATCAATGATATCCTCATCAAAAATTTTATCTGTAGCCGATTGAACAAAGCTGGTTATCTGACTTCTAAACAAAAGGGCAATACCTACCAAAACAGCTATAATAATGACAATTTCTACTGTGCCCATACCACTTTCCTCGTGCCAAAATCTCTTCAATAAATTGCGCATATCCCCACACCTCCTTTCTACCTACATTCATATCTGCTTCCCTCCATATTCCCTCTGTACTGTTGTAATGTTTATCTAATCTACAAATCAGAGATTTATGATTTCCTTGCATAAGTTCGCCAACAACTCGCTACACTTGTAGGGTGAACTAGTATAAGGGCGACTAGAGTTCAAGTGGCAAAGTAACTTATCTGCAGAACTAATCTGCTCCCTCAATATTCCGCCCGTACTATTTATCAAATACTGTTTAATAAACACTGTTTAGCAAATAGTGTTTATTGAGTAAGGCAAGTAACTTATCTGCAGAACTCTGTTAAAGCCCTTGTTCAAAAGAGCGAATGAAGCCGATGCGGTTTGGGTGTCTACCCAAGGTGGGGATGGGGGCCCCCACATGATCATGCAGAACCCAAACCCGAGGCTGAAGGAGCTCGATACCTATTGGCTTTAAGAGTTCGAAGATAAGTACTTTGCTGCACCTATAGACCCCTTAAAGCCAGCAAGGCCGGAGCAGAAACAATCAACAAAATCGCAATAAACATGAGCATCATGGGTAAAATTAATTTGGTAGAAGCTTCTTCACCCAAACGTTTCGCGGCATTTTTTCTCATCTCCCAACATTCATTGGCTAATAACCTTAGTACCGGTACTAATTCTGAACTTCCTTTTTTCATATTCTGTAAAACCACTGCTGTAAATCTGGTTATTTCCGGCACACGACATCTCCGGGCAAAATCCTCATAAGCCTGAAATTCTGGTTTGCCCTTGAGTATATCCTGTATCACTACTTCAACTTCTTGATAAAACGGTGTCTGCTTTTGATTATTGAGCACAATCTTTTCCCAAGCTTTAGTGAAGGTCATTCCGGCATTAATAAGTAATGTTAATTTATTTAAAAAATCCGGAAAATCTAAGCGCATATAAAGATTTCTTTGTGCTATCTTCTTCTTTATCTCATAATCAGGAGCAAAAAACACCGCAAGTAATACTAGCACAGAAAAAATCCCCATAACCGCATCTATTTCACCCATGGCAGCAATAAAAAAAGACATGATTAAGAGGCCTAAGAGCAAATATCCTAACTTGTTCGCCCAATAGACCTGTAAATAATAACGAGCCTGTTTATAACCATATAGTTCGGCTAACTTATTATATAAACCCAAGTCATAACGGGTATTATAAGCATAATTTATCTTTTGCAACAAGAAATGACCCATGGGTAAAAAGCTTTCACGTAAAGGATAATCCTTGGGGTCGAGAGACTGAAAAAAATCTTTGTATTTATTTTTAGATTTTAAATATAACAAGGCTAGAACTAGTACTACACCCAAAAAGAGAAAAGCCAACATCTAACTACACCTCAATAGTCATTATCTTCTTGGAGAGATAATAAGCCAGACCTAACAATAAAACAGCAATCGTCATAATTAATTTGCCAAAAAAAGTAGTAAATACCGGTCCCATATAATCTCCCGTTGACCAGGTAAGCAGCAAGATCATTACAATCGGCATAACATTTAAGATTTTCTGTTCAAACTTCTTTTCCGCCAGAAGAGTATCTATTTCCTGTTTAATCTGTAGTTTATCGCCGATAATCGTAGATGTATTCTTAATTATCTCCACGATATTACCACCTGTTCTTTTACTGATTAATAAAACATCTACAAAGCTATCAATATCCTCTAGATGTGCTCTTTGCGCAAAATCGACAAGAGCATCCTCAATTGTTACATTCATATCGATGCGCCTTGAGATATAGGTAAACTCTTGAATGATATATGTTTGCGAATTTGGATAAAGTAAGTAAAGGTCTTTTAATGCTTCCTTAAAAGCTGATTCCAAAGAACGACCGGCCATGAGTGAAGAAGACAAAGCATATAAAGCTTCTTTAAATTGTAAAGCTAATTCTTTTTTCCTTTGGACAATAATTTCCTTAGCCTTGATCCGAGGATAAAAAAACGCCAAAGGAGCAACTAAAGCAGAAAGAACTATACTTTGATAAAAAACATAAGCGACAAAAAAAAGAAATACCGCACCCAGACTAAAATAAAAAAACCATTCCTTTTTGCTCATCAAATAAACATCATAATCAATCAACCCCTGCATACTTTGCAGTGGCAAATCGTTCTCACCGGGTAAATCCGGCTTACCAAACAATGCCGAACCAAGACTCATAGCTTCGGTCTGGGCTGAACATTCTTTGGCAAAACATTCCTTTTGTAAAGAAGCTTCTACGTCTTTGGGGTTTTTAGAATTTTTAGTCTGCTTTTCCTGCAAATGAAATAAGCCCAAAGAAAGTGCACCAGCCACCACTACTATAAAAACCATAAGTAAACTCATTCTTACACCTCAAACTTTACACCTAATACCGGACATTTTAAACTTCATGGTATGAATCATCGGATTTTCCGTTCTTACTAAAGCTCCTTCCACTTTTTCCGCAGACATCTTCCCTTCTTCATTAAAGAAGAATAAAGGATTTAAAACTATTTCACCATCCTGATAGCCTACGACTTCACTTATTTCTAATACCCGACGCGTCTTATCTCTCAAGCGACCCAAGTGAATAATCACATCGAGAGCAGAAGCAATCTGCTGTCTAATTGCTTCCAACGGAAATGAGGAAGCAGTCAGCACCATTGTTTCTAATCTGCTTAACATATCCTTGGTGGAGTTGGCATGTCCCGTAGATAAAGAACCATCATGACCGGTATTCATTGCTTGGAGCATATCAAGAGCTTCGCCCCCTCTAACCTCACCTACAATAATCCGGTCCGGCCTCATCCGTAAAGAGGTTTTTATTAAATCACGAATTGTTATTTGCCCTTTGCCCTCTGTATTGGCATTTCTGGTTTCTAGCTTTACAATGTTTTTAACATTTACAATCTGCAATTCCGCCGAATCCTCAATTGTCACAATCCTTTCATCAGCGGGAATAAAATTGGAAAGAGCATTCAAAAAGGTAGTTTTACCTGAACCTGTACCTCCACAAATAAAGATGTTATATTTTGCCTTAACCATATGTTCCAAAACTGCGGCGGCTTCTTCAGTGAGCGCACCATATGCAAGCAACTGTTCCATAGTCATGGGTTTATCCGGGAACTTGCGAATGGTTAAGATTGGCCCATTTAAAGCAATTGGCGGCAAAACCACACTCACTCTTGAACCATCTTCCAGACGAGCATCCACAATCGGGGAAGCTTCATTCACTGTCCGGTTAACTTTAGAAACAATCGTTTGAATAACATCCTCCAGTCTTTCTTTATTAACAAATGCCAGATTCAGTTTACTGATCCTACCTTCACGCTCAATAAAAATATCATCAGGACCGTTAACCATAATTTCTGTCACAGCAGGGTCGTCAAGAAGAGGCTGAATAATATCCAGTCTGCGCATTGCATTAAAGAAATAACTAATTAAAAACTGCTTATCCGTAACGCTGAGATAGGTTTCCCGCGATTTTTCAAAAACAGCTTTAGTGATAATCTCCTCTATTTCCTCATCAGAAAGATCCTTCTTTAAATCAATATTTCTATTGATAATTATTTTAATATCCTCAAGTAAGGACATATTAGCTTCAAGGTCCATAACACACCTCCGGGGATACATCCTAAAAACGTTATATGCCTACACCCAAACAGTTTATAGTTTCAATAATAATTGATAAATGGCTTTACCAAAAGCCGAGTTTAAATCCAATTTACAAATACCGTCTTGAAAAAGCGTTAGATTTTCCACTAAAGGAATTCTAGCAACTACACCTTTTTGATTAATGTTTAATCCCTCCGTCTTTACCTCAACAGCAGGAAGCACTTTATTCAACACTAAATTAAACTTGTTTATAAGCTCCGCTTTTTCTTCCTTAGAAAGCAACAAATGCAATTCCTTTAACATATTTTTTATTTTTACTACAGAAGTCGGATTTTCTTCTGCCACCAACAGGAGAACATCACAGTTACGTAAAACCGCTAAGTTATTTTTATTAATGGCACTGGAAAAATCAATAAAAATTCGCTCATATTGCATAGTTGTTTTTAACTCTTGCAATAAGTGGCAAAGCTCGTGAGAAACATCTTCGGTAAAGTCATAAATACTATCCGGAGGCTGAAAATAATGAACTTTATATAAAGGGTCTACACATTTCACACTCTCGATTTGTAATGATAAATTTGCTGATTTACTCTTTAAAAAATAGAGAACATTAGAAAGATTTTTTTCCTGTTCGCCTTGAAAATAAAGGGGTGTCGTGGCTATATTCTCTAAATTCAGATAAAAGACGCTCTTCCCTTCCCAAGCAGATTGAATACAAGCCCCTACTGCAATGGTCGTCTTACCTACACCACCAATGGGAGAATAGATCCCTATAATTCTGTTTTTTTGCTGACTAACATTACTTATATAGATGGGATTAAAAGTATCTCCGACTGAACACTCTTCCGCAAATTTTTCTAAAATCTCCTCTACCAATTTATCGCCATATTGATACTTATAGATGACTCTATCTTTATTTTTGGGGTTAAAATTAACTTCCTGAGCAGCTAAAAGAATAACCATACCTTTCACTTTGTGCATTACTTGCTCATAAAATTCCTCACTAACCAGAAATATATCGTATTTAGCCTTTGCTGATTCTTCTGCAAGAAATCTGACTAAAGCTGTTTCCTCTGTATAAGCACTTACTATAAATTTGTGTGCTTGTTCAGCCATTAAATAATCTAACAAACAATTAACATAATCTGCATCTCGGTCAATTATTACAAGATTTAGCTTACCCATTTTTTATCACTTCAGACTCACCTTCATATTACGACTTCGCTGCTTTTTAAAGATATTATACTACATTATTCTACATTTTACCTTCCTTGACAATAATTGTTATGTTTTTGTTATTTATTAAATAAAAACAATCATTATACCTGCTAAGGTACAATGATTGCCTAATTTATAACATATTTTCGATTAAAGACGTTAAGGCTTTTTCAGCCAATTCTTCATCTTCACCTTCGATAATTAAATTAATTATATCCCCCTTGACTATTTTTGAAGAAAGAATAGAGATTAGACTTTTTGCGTTATAAACATCGTCTCCCTTTTCTACTAAAATGGAAGATTTGAATTTACTAGCTAAATTAACGAACATTGCCGCCGGACGAGCATGAAGCCCTGCTTCATTAACTATTTTTAACTGACGGATAATCATATTTTTCGATCAAAATAAATATTTTTGCCCTCGGCGGATACAGGAATACCTACAACCATTGGTCCTTCTGTCATTCCTAATTTTTTAGCTATCGAACCCACACGATACATAATCCGATTATCCAAATTTAAAATACTAGCTGTTTTAACGGCAGAACCCAAGGCAATGCCTAAATCAATTAACCGCCAAGCACAAAGAGGTCCTGAGAATTCAGGTCCTTCAACAGTTTTTAAATCAGCACAACGACTGTAACCACAAGCACCACAGTTTAGACCAACAGCTTTAGGTTCTTCTAAAGAAAGTAATAAAATAGCGCTGGACTCTTTTACATTCTCTCCATCACGAATCCATTTAGGTTGATTGTTTTCTTGTCCGAATTGAATCATGGCTTCAGCTATTTTTTTTACATCTTCTCCGCTAATAACCCTTATCCCTACGAAATCATCGCCTCTAGTCTTTGGTGCTGTTCTCGCTGCAAGAGCCATATATTCGGCACCCCTAATTACAATTTCCGCCATACTGTTTTTCACCATGATTAATCCTCCTTTATATTATTATATAAAGATAAAATTTCTTCCGGGCTTTGAGCTAACTTGAATTTCTCAGCAATACTTTCATCTTTAATAATTTTATGGATACGTTTAAATTCATGCTTGGAATTTTCATTAAGAGCTAAAAGGAAAACTAAAGAAACCTTATTTCCTTCATACCATTCTATAGGCTTTTTTAACGTCATAATGGCTATAGCCGGAGAAATAATATCACCGCCATAACCATGAGGAATAGCTAAAGAATTACCAATAGCCGTTGAACCTAATTTTTCCCTTTCTAAAACACCATTAATAAAGTTAGGATACACACAACCTTTATCCACTAAAATATCAACCAAATTCTTAATAACTTCAACCTTATTATTTATCTCTTTACCTACCAAAATGTTATCCAACTCTAAAACAGAATTTGTAGTTATGCCCATATTGGAAATATAGGTATTGTTTTCTTGGTAGTGTAACTTAACAATGTTTAAGAGTCTAGATAATCCCATCCCTTTTATAACATCTGCTGAGGAGATAAAGGGGATTTCCGGATGTTCAGGATTAATCGTACCTATTATCGCCAGGATATTTAAATTTCGACGCAATTTATTGATTTGTTCTAAGATATCACGTTCATCCAAGACACCGAGAGTGACGATCTTAATATTCTTATTAATTTTGTGAACCTCATCTTTGATCAAATTATCAATTTGCTGTGCCGTCCCTTCCCCTGTCAAACAGATACTGATAATTGCAGGAGTTTCCGGATTAAAAAATACCCTATCTTCATATGGATAATTCTTTATTGGTTTTCCCCTGATCAAAGATGAAGCAACTTCATTAATATCTGCTTCAGGTAAAAGTACCTTACGCACTGCATCAATAACCATCAAAGTATCAACTCTGGTTACTGTTCTGATTGTAATACCTGTTTTTTTAGCAATATAATCACCAAAACTCGCTAAAGAGCCCATATCCACTAACAGCAGCACACCTTTACCACGATCAACTTTTTGCACAGTTTCCAAGGCTTTTTTTAAAGCGACTTCGGGTTTTTCATCAAGAGACATTTCCACTGCCTGAACATGATTTACACCTAAAAGGCGATTAGCTACACTGGCCATCCCTTCTGCTACATGACCATGCGTTATAACCACAATCCCAATCGTATTTTGTGGATCAACATTTTTATTAGCTAATGTACTTAAATACATGGCAATAAAACCAATTTCATCTTCCGGCAAATCAAAACCTAAATAAAGATTAGCTAAAGAAGCCATTTCTTTCGCTATTTTATACTCTTTACTATAATTCTTCTTCACACTTTCCAATCTGGGATTTATAATCCGTTTCCCACTCTTAATTCTTTCCACTGTGGCATTTAAGTGTGTGGCCAAACAATAAAATAGCGTATCATCAATTTCTCCTAAATAAGATCGTGCTTTTTTAACCATATGCTTAACTAATTCCGCAACTTCCGGAAGAACTATCGTCTTTAAATCCTGACCTACTAATTTGTGTTTATTCTTTTTTACCTGCTTAATAATCTTTCTAACCTTAGCCTCAAGGTCATCACCTATAATTCGATTAATAACCTCATCGGACAAACCATGCTTTTGTAATTTTTGATATTGTTCTTCTATATTTTTGTAAATATCGTTAGGAAGATTATAAAGGCTGTCTTTTATTTCCTGTTCCGGTTCGGACAGGCCTGGTGTAAAAATTAATTCATCAGGTATAATTTTTTCAACTTCTACCCTATTCCACTGCATATTGACTAAATTTTTTGTGGTATGAAGAGGTAATGCCTCGAAATCTACAGTAATTGCTTCCTCTTGACCTCCTTTAGCGACATAATTTAAAAAACCCCGAGCACAGGCAACCTGAATATCTGAACGTAACTGTCCTATGTTACCGACACAATCATAAATAAGTAATGTTCGCAAAGTATTATAATCAACAATTATTTTTTTATTAATGCGCTCCGCTTCGTTCTGAAAAAACACTTTGATAATATCCAATCTTTCATCAACAGGACGCTTGTTTAAAGGAGGAAGCTCAATAATCATAGGGATTCTCCGACGGAAAGTACCAAGTAAGCTTGTTTCTATATCCTCTGTAGTAGCTGCAATAATCATTACCTGAGCATCATGAGTAGTATCAGTTTCTCCCATACGCCGATACTTGCCCTTATCGATCAGTTGAAAAAGTATTTCCTGCCCGTCAGGAGGTAAACGATGAACTTCATCTAAAAATAATATCCCTCCATTGGCTTGAGCTACCAATCCGGTCCTATCAGTATCCGCACCCGTAAAAGCACCTTTTTTATAACCGAAAAGTTGTGCAAGTAAAAGCTGCGGATTTTCAGCATAATCAGCACAATTAAAAATTATAAAAGGGAATTGCTTATCTTGTAATTTCTTTGCTTTAAGCGCAAATTTGTACATACATTCCGCCAATACACTTTTCCCAACACCTGTAGCCCCAATAATTAGGGCATGTAATCCATTGGGCGGATAAAGAACAGCGGCTTTTGCTTGTTCAACTTTCACATGTAAACTCTTGTTCCAGCCAATCAGCATCGCAAAAGGATCAGAATTAGCATCCGCTTTTTCCTCAGAGGTTGGCTTATGATGGAGCTCCGGTGAGGAATTTTGTTGTCCTTTCTCACCGTCCTCTAAATTTAATTCTTTTAATATTTTAGCGACACTATATCTTGATAGCTTAAATCCTCTTTTATTTATCTCTGCTGTCAAATTGCGTTCAGAAATTAAGGGGTCTTCGCTTTTAATTTTTCTTATTACTTTAATTAATAACGGTTTTCTTCTTTCCCGGGAATCTGGGATACCTAAAGCCTGTCTGAGCTGTGTGACTTCACTTCTGTTTATAAACAGAAGTTTTGCACATTCTTCATCAGTAAGGGGATTCTTTTTATCTTCTTCTTGTATAATTTTCAAAAGTTTTTCCTGCACCTGATATTCCCCCATTCCCCCATTAATTCTGACTGTTATTGTCCGTACTTATTAATAATCCATTGTCTCAATCTGTGGCATTCTTCATCTGGCATAACTTTTACTTTTCCAATATTATGAGCATAATAAGCTACTTTAGCTCCTTCTTCTACAATCACTGCATTCTTAAAAGCTGTAGCCAGATCCACACCAACTGTTAACAAACCGTGATTAGCCATCAATACAGCATCCTGTTCCTTTAGTGTAGCCACCACTGTTTCTGCTAATTCCATAGTACCCATTGGTTGATATGGAGCTGTATCTATCTTTCCTCCAACAAGAGCCGCCAATTCTGCTACAACTACCGGTAATTTTAATTCTGTCGAAGCCCAAGCTGTAGCAAAAACTGAATGTGTATGACAAACACCGTTAACATCAGCCCGTTTTCTATAAATCATACAATGCATCGGAGTTTCAATTGAATACTTTCTAGTCCCATCAATAACCTTCCCGTTTACATCTACAACAACAATATCCTCCGGCTTTAATTCCTGGTAATCCATCCCACTTGGTGAAATACAAACATAACCGGTTTCCTTGTCCCGTAAACTAAAATTTCCAAAAGTCAAAGGAATCAAACCCATTTCTTGGGCTTTTAAAAGAAATCGGATCAGTTCAACCCTTTGCTTTTCCAATAACATATTCTCAATATCCACTCCTTTGTCAGAACTTTGTTATTTTCTTGTTGAATTGTCTTAAAAGTATTATAATATATTTACATAAATCTTTCCACCAATAATATATTTTTTCAATATCTACTTTCCTTCGCCCTTAATCTGAAACTATTCTATCATAATTAGAGAGAATAAAGAGCTGAGAATTATATATGCTCAGCTCTTTCTTCCTCTTTCCGTGTAGTTACAAATTATATTGTCTAGCCCTAAAATCATAACTCATCTCAATATTTAAATGTTCTTTGCTCTTACTTCTTTAAATCAAATAAACTCTTTTCGCCGTAAATACCCCAAGCATCTATAGCTGCTTTTAATTCTTTATTAGCAGGATCTTCACAAGCTTCTCTTAAGGATTGTCCCTTCATAACAGCGTCAATACCTTGTCTGAAGGCCTTACCACCAGCAACTGTACCCATCGGGTGACCGATTACAGCACCACCGGCAGCAATGATGATGTCATTACCAAATTTGCCCATTAATTCTTCAATATGACCTTGTGTTGTTCCACCACCAGGCATTGGCATCATCGGTTTGATATTCTTCCAAGGTGAAGTCATGGCAAACATGTTTTGTACAAAGGCATCCATAGTGAAGGGGAATTTACCATAAGGACTCAGGATGATCGCCATATCCATACCCGCTAAACGTGGTAACTTAGCGTTAACCAAGTTAACAGACAATGCAGAGACTGGAGAGGTTGATAAAGCACCCTGTAAGTCTGTATGGGAAAGAATCGGAACATTGATGTCAGGATCATCTGCTAACATTTTACATGCATCTAATCCCAAGGTCCAGGTGTTAACCATTAAAGCATTAGCACCGGCTTCAATAGCCCTTAAAGCTCTATCTCTCAGAGTTACAACAGGACCGGTAATATTGAAGGTGTACAGTGTTGTTTCACCTTTTTCTTCATCAGCAGCTTTTATCGCTTTCATTACTTCTTTAACTCTGTCAATCAAAGGACAGTAAGGCTGGTCAGCTGTCAATTCATCGTCTTTAATGATATCAACACCGCCAAGGGCCACTTCATAAGCGAGTTCAGCTGTTTGTTTTGCGTTTAATCCGGTACAAGGTTTGATCATGTTATTGACAAGTGGTCTGTCTTGAACACCAAGTAGGTCTCTGATTCCTTGAATACCAAATTTCGGGCCCTGGAATTGTGCTAAATAACTTTCCGGGTATTCAAGATCCAATAATTTTAATTTACCCATGTAAGAAACGTTACCCATAACTGCCGTTAACATCATGGCAAACTGAGCACCCATATTTATTACTGGGAAGGCAACTCTAATAATAAACTGTCTTTCTTCTAGATCTTTTGGAAATTCATTTACATATGTCGGAACTTCATATAATCCTACAAGTCTACCTAAGTGTTTTTCTCTAACTGCGGGAGTCTCACCAGGAACCGGAGTCCAAGTCCCAGTAGTTTGCTCAATAGCCAGTGCACAAGCATATTTTACTGATTCAACACTAGCCTTAGTTACAGCAAAATAGGTAGCAATCACATACTTTTCTTTGTCAATACCATCAGCGAACTGCATAAACATAGGATCAACGTACATTTTTACAACCTCCTAATTTTTCTGTTTTTGATTGTATATATATTAGATTTTTTGGCTGGGCCCTTAGCCAAAAACTTCATAAAAACTATATTTTAAACAGCATGCTGTAAAATGTACTACGCTATTGCTTCATTCATTTGTAGAATTGACTTTCCTAAATTATAATCTGTAATTAAAACATCAACAAAGCCACCTTTTAATGCAGCAAGAGTTGTATGTGTTTTAACTACATCAGAAACTACAGAAATCTTAGTTTTAATACGCTTAAACTGTTCCAGTTCAATAGCTATAGTTCTATCTTTGAAATCTGTATCACATTCTTTACCATCTTTATCAAAAAACCTCAAAACTATATCTCCAACTACATTGTGTTTTTGTAGGTTACTTATTTCTTCCTCAGTTAAATACTTAGATTTACATAACAAAGAATCCAGCTGAGGATAAAAGGAACCCATACCGCAAATAGATATTGTTATTTTGTCGAACATTTCATAGACTTGTTTAACATATTTTTCGTTTTTAATTGATGCTGCTATTTCAGGATTACTTAATAAAGCTTCTGCCAATAGAGAATAATTTTTTCCACCAAACACCATGCTTGTTCTCGCCACTAAAGTTCTTACATCAAATTCTGGCTTTAGACCGGAAATACTGCCATGCATAGTGACGAATTTCCCATTCACTTTTTGGCATGGGTTTAAATATTGGATCAAATAGTACATTGTTTGCCCCCAGCTAATACCTAGTACATCATCTTCTGTGATAATTCGTTGTAAATATCGTGCACCTTCTAAAGCTACCAACTTTTTAGTGTTCTCTGCTGTATCTACATTTGCTGTTCCCGTAATCTCATTTGGAGCAATAACTACATCTTTTAAATTGAACTCTTTTTTTAATTTTTCTTCTAAATCAATACATTCTAGGTATGGGTCCCTAATGACAAATTCTACTATTTTTTCTTCTTTGGCTTTTTTTATTAACCGGGAAACAGTAGGGACGGAAATATTCAAAACTTCAGCTATTTCGTTTTGAGACTTTTCTTTAAGATAATAAAGATACGCTGCTTTTAGTATGATAAAAGTTGATTGATTATATACTTCTGGTTCCATTTTTCTCACATCCCGTTTGTTTTCCTTGATATTAGCATACATTATAAAAAAATTCTTATCAATATCGAAAATAATTTCATTCAAAGATGAAATTATTTTCATTTTTTTATGCTTGTATTCGCTTTTTTTACCCTGTTTATTAATTAAAGTGACTGATTTTATAAGTCAAATAACCACCGCTCAAGCTTTTCACCTGATAACCATAAGCTTTAAGCAGGCGATATCCAATATAACTTCTAAGACCGGCTCTGCAATATAGTATAAGCATTTTATCCTTAGGTAATTCCGTCATGGAATTTCTCAACTCATCCAGAGGAATATGAATTGCTCCGTTAATCATTCCCTTTGCTAGCTCATGCGGTTCACGAATATCCACAATAATTGCTCCGTCTTCCTGCAGTTTCTGTAATTCATGCCAATGAACAATTTCTACATCACCGGCTAAAATATTACAAGCAACCTGACCGGCAACATTGGTAGGATCTTTCGCTGAGGAAAATGGCGGCGCATAGGCCAATTCCAAATCTACTAAATCATATACGGTAAACTGTTTACGAATGCTGGTAGCTAAGATATCAATGCGTTTATCCACACCCACAGACCCAATAATTTGTGCTCCTAATACTTTCCCATCATCAGGGGTAAAAAGCAGTTTAATGCACATATGGTCACCGCCGGGGTAATAAGCTGCATAAGCGTCCGGATGAGTATAAGAGGTTAGATAAGGTATATCCAGTTTCTTTAAGGTTTTCTCATTTAGTCCTGTTGTTGCTGCAACCAAATCAAACACTTTAACAATAGAAGTGCCTAGTGTTCCTTGATACCCTTTTACCTTTTTTCCCATCAACCTATCAGCTACAATTCTGGCTTGCTTTTGGGCAGGACCGGCAAGAGGAATTAAAGCCTTTTCACCACTTACAAAATTCGTTACTTCAACCGCATCACCAAGGGCATAAATACTGGGGTCAGATGTGCAGAAGTATTCATCAACTAATATACCTCCTGTTTTTCCGATCTTTAAACCTGCTTCCACAGCTAATTTATTCTCAGGTCTAACCCCTATCGCCAAAACAACAAGATCTGCGTCTACCTTTTTCCCGCTCTTTAAGACAACTGCTTGCAATTTTTCCTGACCTACAAAAGCAACTACCGGTTCATTTAAAAATAAATCAACACCTTTTGCCCGCATTTTTTTATGAATATAAGCAGCCATTTCCTTATCCAGAGGTGCTAATACCTGATCTTGTGCCTCAACAACAGTCACATCTAATCCAAAATGCTTAAAATTTTCTGCCACTTCAAGGCCAATAAAACCTCCTCCTACTACCACTGCCTTCTGAGCTTTATTCGCTTTAATCCAATCTTTAATTTCTACACTATCCGAAACAGTGCGTAAGGTAAAAACTCCCCTCAGTTCTACCCCTGGCAAAGGGGGAACAAGGGGAGATGCTCCCGGAGAAAGTATTAAATAATCATAACTTTCTCTATATATCTCCCCTGTTTGCAAGTTCTCAATCTCTACTTCTTTAGCGGAGGGGTTTATTTTCCGAACTTCCTGCAAAACACGAATATCTAACCCGAAGCGTTTACTAATAGCAGCGGGCGTTTGCACTAACAAACTATCACGTTTCTCTATAACTTCACCAATATAATAAGGAAGACCACATGTTGCATAGGAAATGTTTTCTCCCCGTTCTACTAAAATTATTTCAGCAGTTTCATCTAAACGGCGTAAACGCGTAGCAGCGCTGGCACCTCCTGCTACACCGCCTACAATAATAATTTTCATCCCCTTTTTCCCCTCTTTTAAGCATGTTTAAGTTAGCAATATTTTATTCTTTTATTTCTTGTAAGAGATTAAGCAATTCCTGCATAGCTTCTTTTTCGTCTTCACCATCTGTAGTAATCGTTATAGTCGTACCTTGTCCGGCACCAAGAGTCAGCACAGATAGCATACTTTTGGCGTCAACTTCTGTTTCATCCTTTTTAATCTTAATGCTACATTTAAAACTGCTCGCTTTTTTGACAAACAATGATGCCGGACGAGCATGTAATCCGGTTTTATTTTGAATCACAAATTTTTCAACTAACATTACTTTTCCTCCCTTAGTAATTTTACAAACAAGTTATAATTCCAACTCTTCTGCTACCCAGCCTGCAACATTTCTTACTAATTCATTACACACATTTTCATGATAGCAGTCTTTAATTTTTTTTAGTTTAACAGGATCTTTTTTGAGTATTGAAGGTATCATTCTAATACCGCCACAATCCAAAGTGCCATAATATTCCTTAAACTTCTGTAATAGATTATCTACCTTTTGATACAGGACTTGACGATCAGTTTTACTATCGGTACGACCATATTTTAACCCCAAACACATAATCGCTCCCTGTAAAGCACCACAGGTAAGGCCATTACCAGCTATTCCCCCACCAAAGGGGGTAGCTATTTTAGGAATAATGTCATCTTCAATCCCAAAATAGTCTTTATACCCTAAAACAATAGATTCAACACAAGCAAACCCATAACCATCATCAAAATAGCGGACACATTTTTCGATTATTTCCTCTTTCTGTCCTTGTTTGCTTTCCAAAATTTTCATTTTCACAGCCTCCCTTATCTCCTCCGAAATCTATTCCTTCAATCTATGATGCACAGTCTATTATGCACGATTAAATACTGATTGCTTTTTACTTATTTCATGTTTTTTAAGTTTTCTTGGAAACCAGGTAAAACTTCCGGATTAAGAATAAATTGAGGTTTTTCACCATTAAAGAGCTTTTTGAGGTCATCAACTACCATTTGCGAATGATTAGCGATAACTTCATCTGCAGTACCTCCAAGATGTGGTGTGCCAAAGAAATTGTCTAAAAGCAACATTGGTTCAGTTTCCGGATTACAAGGTTCTTGATGATAAACATCAGTAGCATATCCCGCAATCTTCTTGTCTTTCAAAGCCGCATATAGAGCATCCCTGTCCACAATTGCAGCACGAGCCGAGTTGATTAAGAAAGCAGTAGGCTTCATCAAGCCGATTAACTTCTCATTAATAAACCCTTTGGTATCTTCATTAACATTCATGTGCAAAGAGACAATATCAGCAGTCTTAAAGAGAGTTTCAGCATCAACTTTTTCTGTATTATATTGCTTGAATACTTCCAAATCATTAATAAACGGGTCATAGGCAATGACTTTCGCTCCAAAAGCATTAAACAAAGCAGCTACTCTTTTCCCGATATTGCCGAAGCCCATCAAACCAACAGTTCTGCCTCTGATTTCACCGGTTCTAAAGGTTGTATAGAAATCAAGCCATTCTTTCCAATTTCCTTCATAGAACCAATTAATAGCGGGACGTACCTTTCTCATAATGCCCAAGGTCAAAAGGATAGTAAACTCAGCTACGGAATTTAGATTTCTACCGGGAGCCAACAAAATAGGAATTTTGCGTTCGTTACATGTGGGAACGTCAATAGTCATATCATCGCCTCTCAAACCGCGGCAACAAGCAATAACCTTAAGCTGTGGATTAGCTTCAATTACTTCACGATGCACCTCATCCATTTCCACAATCAAAATCTCTTTGCCCTGCAACATTTTACTTAGTTCTTCCTGAGTAAAAGCTCGTTTCTGATCAAGCCAGTTATGATACTCTACATTCAGAAATTCCTTTAATTGATTGAGTCCGCTTTCACTATAAGAAGCGGTTACTAAAGCATTAAGTTTTTTCATTTTCATTTCTCCTTTATTAATTACTATTTATTTTTCTAGTTATAGTGTTTCATAAAAATGCTTCTTTTATTTTTCGATAGTTAAAATCTTGGAAAAAGGGTGCCGGGTTAGTATAAATTGCGCAAACAAACTCCGGTCACCCTATTTTAATTACTTTAATTTATTAATTTACACAGATATTACTAGATAATTACTTACCAGCTTCTTCCATCTGTTTCCAAAGAGCTTCTTTTTCAGCAAAGTATTCTTCAGTTGCCCCTGCAGCCAACTGCCATGCTTTGCGGTACTTCCGGAAGAAGAAGTAAACGATAAAGTAGCAAGCAAAAGCAGCTGCAATTGTGAACATTCTTATTGCTTCGGGTGCAGCAAAGGCTTTATAAACGAGCCAGCCAAAGAAGTTATGCCCAACGAGGAGACAAGATACTCCAGCTGCACCGGCAGATTCCGGAATAGCGTTAACCGCTCTGGCAGCTTCGGTAAAGATTTGAGCCACATCAGAGTTGACGAGAAAACCAAAACCTAACCAGATGATACCGGTAATCACAGCACTGAAAACATTACCCTGCATAACTGCTACAATACCAATGGTCATAAAGGGTAAAGCAGGTAAGTCGGCTAACGGTAAAACAATATTTCCAGGTGTAAAGACGGCAAAAGCTAACATAACCGGGATTAAAACCAAACCGGTGGCCATATTACCTTCTTCACCAAAGAAAACTGCCGGGTCAATAGCAATATACATATTCTTTCTCTTAGTTTGACCACTTCTCATTCGTGCATTCAAAGTATTGGTAATAGGAATAAGTCCTTTAACAAACAAGCCTGACACGGAAGGATAAATAGCCATTACAGCACCTGTGGTAATTGCTGTTTTAAGAATTGTCGCCCAGCTTGCAACGTCACCAAGAAATTGCCATTTAGCAATCATGGAAACCGCAAACCCGATTAAAAGACCCATGGTAACCGGTTCGCCCCAGAACCCAAATTTTTCTCTCAGTTCTGATGGTTTTAAATTAATCTTATCCAGTTTTAATTTTCCTAATACCCATTTCATTAAAATAGCAAAAGGAACACTGTTTACGGAGCAGAAGCAAGTGGAAACTACACCTTGATAACCGTAATAACATTCCATAGAAGGAGCAATCCAGTCAGCCAGTAGCAACAGAATGAGATTTAACAACATTCCGGCAAGTACAGCTAGGAAGAAACTTCCGGTAGCAAACTGAACAATGGCTGCCCAGAACACAAAGAAGTAATAATTCCAAATATCGGTTGGATGGAAAGTATCTGTCCATTTGGTAGTGAACAGTATCAAGTCAAATATAAGACCGAAAGGAATAAAGAACATACCTACTTGGTTAGCATAACAGATTACAGAAGCAGCCGGCCAACCAATATCAATAACAGGAAGGTTAACTCCTGTATTTTCAACCATCTCGGTTACAATGGGACCTAGAGATCCCATTAAACCACCAAGAATAATATTAAATGCGGTCAAACCTATACCCATATAAAGAGCACCGCGGAACGCTTTATCTACTTCAACTCTCATACATAAACTCAAGATAAAGACAACTACAGGAACAAACACGGTAGGACCAAAAAGGTCGATGACCATTTTCAAAATATCCATTAATTATTAGCCCCTTTCGTTTGAATCTCCTTTATTATTTCGACGCTTGAATTTCCTTAATTTTTTCAACAAGTTCAACCTTAAATTCATCAGCACCAACACCGGTGAGTAAAGGCATTCCTACTATAATGGGGATATTAGCAATATTTTTAGTATCTGTCCCGAATTTACCGGTAACAATAATTAAATCCGCATCAGAAATACCGGCTATTTCTGTTAGCTTAGCCGGCGTTATGGTTGCCTGAATACCGGCCTTTTTTAAAATCTCCTTAACCTGGTCTGTTACAACTGTTGTTGTAAAAATACCACCACCACAAGCAATAGTAATCCTAAACATTTTAAGTCCCTCCTTGAAAATACAAATAACTTTTTAAACTAAATAATTACCTTAACTACTTTAAATAATTTTAGCACTTCGCCTCCTTTACTACATTATCCACAACTAAACCATCATCCAATAGAGTTTTTAGGATGTTTAATATTTCATTTTTTTCAGTTGCCTCATGGATTTTTTTAAGATTTTCTTCTTCTCTGAAAGCGAAAATAAACTTTTTCAATACTTCTACCTGATGTTGGGGATCCGTAATGCCAAATAAAAAGACACAGCGCACATCTAGTTCTTTACCGGTTCCTTCCATCGCCATAAATGTTACCGGTTTCTTTAAAACAGCTACCGCTAAAAAGGATTTATGACAATGTCCTCCCACATGAGGTATAGCAATGGGATACACAGTTTCTAACCCTGTAGGAAACTCTTTTTCTCTGGCTAAAAGGTTTTCAATAAATTCTTCGTCAATATATCCTTTAGCCAGTACTCTTTTCCCCAGTTCCCTAATTACTTGCTCACTAGTTTCAGCTTCTAAAGATACTTCCACTAAATCTGCGTCTGTGTGTAACTGAATTCCAGCCATTGTTTTCCCTCCTTTCCAAAAAGTGTTTTCAGGAAACTATATATAATTAATTTACAAATCAATCATTAATATTAGCTAAAAAAGAATTAACCAGCTCTTTGATTTCCTCGGGTTTTTCCAAGCTTAGTGCTTTTTCAGCTACATCTTTAGCTTCAGCATAAGTCAACGAACGAATAACTTTCTTTACTCTGGGAATGGAAACGGCACTCATGGAAAATTCATCTAAACCTAGACCTAATAAGATCGGAGCCGCCATTGTATCTCCGGCCATTTCTCCACACATCCCTGTCCATTTTCCGGCGCGATGAGAGGCATCAATTACATTTTTGATCAATCTCAATACAGCCGGATGAAGAGGTTCATATAAATGCGAAATACGTTCATTCATCCTGTCAACGGCAATCGTATATTGAATTAAATCATTTGTACCAATACTAAAGAAATCAACTTCCTTAGCTAAAATATCAGCAATAACCGCCGCAGACGGAATCTCTACCATAATCCCTACTTCTAAGTTTTGGTCATAGGAAATTCCTGCTTGCTCCAATTCCTCACGAGCTTCCTGTAAAATAGCATTTGCTTTTCTAACTTCTTCCGGGTTAGAAATCATCGGATACATAATCCGCAGTTTGCCATAATGACTGGCTCTTAAGATGGCTTTTAACTGCGTTTTTAAAATATCTTTACGATCGAGACATAATCTAATCGCTCTCCAACCTAGGAAAGGATTTAACTCTTGAGGCATATCCAGGTAAGGAAGCTTTTTATCGCCACCAATATCTAAGGTACGAATGATTACCGGACGTGGGGCCATAATTTCGGCTACTTCTTTATATGCTTCAAACTGTTCATCTTCGGTAGGAAGTGCTGAACGGTCCATGTATAAAAACTCAGTCCGATAAAGCCCTATCCCTTCGGCACCATTATTTAAGGCCCCTGCACAATCCTTAGGTGTACCAATATTTGCAGCTAACTCTACCCGACGTTCCCCATCTTTGGTCATGCCCGGTATATCTTTCAATTCCTTAAGCTCATTTACATACTGCCGGTAATCTTCTTGTTGCTTTTTATAATCAGCAAGAGTAGCTTCGTCCGGGTTAAGGTAAATAACCCCTTTATTACCATCAACTATAACCAAATCACCATTTTTAGCTTTATCTGTAGCATCTACTAGTCCTACTACGGCAGGTATTTCTAAAGACCGCGCCATAATTGCGGTATGAGAAGTTCTACCTCCCATATTAGTAGCAAAGGCTTTAACCATTTGCTTGTTCATTTGAGCAGTATCAGATGGGGTTAGGTCATGAGCCAAGACAATTACCTCTTCAGCAATATCTGCCAGTGATTGCATTTCTAAACCAAGAATGTTTTTCAACAGCCTCTCTGAAATATCTTTAATATCAGCAGCTCTTTCCTTCAGGTATTCATCGTCCATACCTGCAAACATAGCTATATATTTGTTCGATACTTGAGCAAGAGCATTATCCGCCGTTAAAAATTCACCCCTTATTTTTCCTCTGACTTCATCAAGAAAAACTACATCATCCAGAACCATTAAATGAGCGGCAAAGATCTCTGCTTTTTCTTGTCCTAATTCTTTTTCAGCTTTCTCTTTAATTATTTCCAATTGTTGTTGTGACATTTTTACCGCATCATCAAACCTTTTAATTTCCTGCTCCACCTTTTCCGCAGGAATAACCTGTTTATCAATAGTTATGGTTTCTTCTTTTACCACATATGCCTTCCCTATTTCTATTCCGGGAGAGGCTGCTATTCCTTTTAACATATTTTTACCTCCTATCCGACTACCGGAATTATTATTTGCAAGAACTATGCCTGTTTGTGGTTAGGTTTGATTTTTTTAGTTTTTCAACTACCTCGTAACTATTGTTTTTAATTTCTCCTAATTTGGCATAAGGCTTTAACGCTCCGTGAAAATCGCTGCCACAGGTAAGCACAAGCTCTTTATCCTGTGCATAAATTTCATAATGTCTTTCGTTTTCTTCATTATGCCAACTCGTATATACTTCCAACCCAATTAGGCCATATTTAATCAAATCGTCAATAATATAATCATCTGCTTCAGTTAGAGTTACAGCAGGATGTGCCAAAGCTGGGATACCACCTGAATTTCTAATCAAACGAAAAACATCAATAGCTTGTGGTGATTCTTGAGGTGCATTTAAAGGTTTCCCCGGGATGAGCCAATCCATACAAAAAGTAACAACAGAATTATCCATCTCCCTATATTTTTTCAGCAAAGGATTATTCTTGTTTCTAGGCTCTGATAATACTACTTCAGAAAAAGTGTGAAGCATTGGATTAGGGGTTTCCTTATATAGCATTTCTTCCTCCACAAATAACCCTGCGTCATTTAGCTTCTTAATCTGCTTTTTCACATGCTTTTTTCTATCTTCAACAATCTTATGACTGTAACTAATCATTTCCGGGTTTTTATAATCCATAAAATATCCCAACACATGCAGCCACTTACCCATATGCTCAACATAAAATTCGCACCCCGGTATTACTTCCAAGCCAAGTTTATGCCCCCAATACAGACCTTCCTCTAAACCTGCCACTGAATCATGGTCAGTAATAGCAATAGCCCATAACTTCTTATTGATAGCCATTTCAACTATTTCACGTGGGGTAAAGTCAGCATCACTGCTGGCTGTAGAGTGCACATGTAAATCAACAACCATGACAAATACTACCTCCGTCAACCTGCTTTATTTATAACTCAACCAATTATATAACCTATATAGCCTATCCTTTTTTATAAAACCATTATTGATAACCTCGTTTGTTGATAACCTCGTTAAGACTTTTTATTCCTATGTATTAATCATGCAATTAACATGCCAAACAAAATAATCCTTGAAAACACACTCTTCAAACCAACTAGAAGAGGAGTTTGAACAATTTCCGCCAAGACTCTGACTTTTTCAACCAATTCAACATGAAACTTAAGAAAAGAAGGCAAGTCCGTTTAACGGACTTGCCTCCTTACATCAATTTTTAAACCATAGTATTATACCCTACCGCCAGTGTTAGAAGGTTTGTAGAGATATCTTTAACTATTCTTCCTACCTCTTTTAGCGGTAGATAATGTTATTGATAGGATCCCTACCGGACAATTCTTAACACAAGTAGCACATTTAATACAATTGATATTCTCAAATTGATTATTCTCAGAAAATTCCAGATAAGGCTTCAGTTGAAAAGGACAAACCATCGCACACTTACCACAATTACGACATTTCGCCTTGTCGGAAATAGTAAGTTTTTTCTCGGTTTTCTGAGTGACTCCTATTGCTTTGCCAAGCCAATGAACTGCTATTTGCATTGAACCCATTGGACAAAACTGACACCATGTTCTAGGTGTAGTTAGTAATGCTAAAGTTCCCCCAATAACTAAAACAACCAAATACGTGGTCACAAAAATAAAACCAAATTTATCGAGAAAATCATAAGTTCCCCATGCCTGAAAAGCAACTAAAGCTCTTCTGACAAAATTAATCATAAATAATACAAAAAATAAAACAATAAAGGTTTTCGATTTTAGAAAAGCCGGTATCTCCACGTTTCTGCTCAAAGGAAGTAAAATTCTATCATATAAACTACCATGTGGGCAGATATTCCCACACCAATACCTGCCATTAAAGAACGAGGTAATTAAAAGACCGACCATGATTAATAAAACAGACAAGCCTAATTTTGGTTCGTATAATCCGCCAAAAGCCACCAATACGGTAAACAACCAACCATATTTTCTGACAGGTGTAAAGATGCGATTCGTTTTTAGAAAGTTAGCCATTATTACTCAACCCCTCATAATATCGGTGATGCTTTTTATTCTGTGTATACTTTTTGCATAAAAAAGCCCTGGGTTAATGCATACTACGCTTATATTATATCGTATAGGCGGCTACATATTAATGAAAATAAAAATAAACTTAAACTTCTTGCTAATTATTTCATGTTTCTTCTATTTATTCGATCTCTCAGTGACATGCTGGTTAATCCAAAATTTTGGCATTAGCATCGAATTAAACCCTTTGTTACGCCTCCTTTTTCAAATAAATCCTGCTCTTGTTCTACTCTTTAAATTTGGGATTTTAGTTCTCTATTTATATATCGTCCCTCAATCAGCACAAAAAAACTTTTACTTTGCCTATCGAGGAACACAAATTATATGCGCTCTTCTTTGTATGGTAGGAATCTTTCATTGCTATAACCTCTTTTTATTTTTTGTTTACTCCTCCTAACATTAATCCGTCCGACCCTTCCCTCCATACCAAAACTCATGACTTTTTTCCCTCAACTCCAGTTTTGTCAATTCGGGTGGCCATAATTGAATCCTCCGTCCCTCGCGCATAGCTGCCGCAACATGCTCCAGAACATTTTTGTTCTTTTTCCGCAGTTCTTTAAGTAGCTCTTTTACCTCTGCTCTTTTCGTATAACCGTCAAGAGAACAAGGACTAGGAATAAGCTGAATACCTAGTTTTTTCACAAAGCTTTTGATTTCTTTCTCTCGAATATAAACCAAGGGCCTAATTACCGTGACATCAGTCCTCTCAAGATATGTTTTAGGCAAAAAGGTGTAAACCTGTCCAGAATAGAGAATACTCATTAAAAATGTTTCCACAGCATCATCATAATGATGAGCAAAGGCAACCTTATTAAACCTATGATTTTTAGCATAATTATGAATAATCGCACGCCGAAAATATGCACAAACAGAGCAGGGCGTCTGTTTAGGATGATTTAAGATATTCTCCGCAAGCTCAACCCTTTGAATCTCAAAAGAAACATCTAAATCTATACATAATTTTTCTAAAGAACTCCAATCCATTTCATCTCTATTTTTAAAACCTAAATCTACTGTAAATGCAGCAATTTCCACAGGAAAAGGCAAATATTTCACAAAAACCGTTAAAGCATATAAAAGAAAGGTACTATCTTTTCCTCCGGAAAGTCCGACTAATACCCTATCTCCCGGTGCTAATAAATCAAATTCTACTACTGCTCTTTGTAAAGGTCTAACCAAACCTCTGGGTAAAGTTAAGCGCATAAAAACCCCTTCTCCACAATATGATAGTGCATTACAAATTAGATGATAAATGTTTTTCTCTACCTCCGCAAGTTTTAAATTATTATTTTATCTAAGCTGTGATGAATTTTTTCAAAGATAAGACCGGCAAGAAACCAAGCCGGAATATAATCCAAACGAATCAATCCTTGAATATGATATGGTGTGGCATCACTATAATCCCAAGGACAACTACCTAACAAACTCATTAATGCCCAACCGGTTATATACTCAATAGATAAGATAATAACAACCCAGATTCCCCCACGCACATACCAAGGAAAATCCTCTATCTGATCATGAACAGGTTCTAAGAATACGGCAGAACCATAGATGGGGAACATCCACAAATAGGTAAAACTAGACAGCATCAAGTTCCCCTTTAATAAAGAACCCATCCCTGTCCAAAATATTTCCATTATCCAACCCAACATCCCGTATATAACAAATCTTTTCGCCATAACTATAGTTTTAGTAAGTTTTAATTGAAAAATACAAAATTAAGTTATATACTTAAAATATATTTAACCTGCTTTAAGTTTGAGGAGAACCAGTATAACCTCTTCTTTCCTGGAGTTAGATTTGGTAAATCTCAATCAAGGAGGCAGGTAATTTAACTCGGGGAGGAAATGATTAAAAATGGAAGACAAAGTACTAAATTGTAGGGATTGTGGGAAAGATTTTATCTTTAGCGTACAAGAACAAGAGTTTTTTGCAGAAAAAGGCTTTCAAAATGACCCGGCTCGCTGCCTAGATTGCCGTAAAGCACGCAAACAACAAAATCAAAAAGGTGAACGACAATACTATACAGCTACTTGCGCTGCCTGCGGTGCTGAAACACAAGTCCCTTTTAAACCGACTGGTGTAAAACCTATTTATTGTCGCGACTGTTTTCGTAAATAACATACATAAAATTAAAAACGCCCTATTTCAGGGCGTTTTTTAATTTTCACCGGTATTTACCCATTGAGTCAACAACTTACGTGCTAGCTTTTGGAAAGAAGGGGTCTTCAGCATTTCCAATAAATTATCTATTTGTTCTTCGTTCATCTGCTGAAGAACAACCGGATCTCCCCCGCTTGTTAATATTTCTTGTTCTTTTGTTTTTACACTATTAACTATATTTAATATAGAATCTAATTTATACGTTCCCTCATCCAATAATCTCCGTAAATGATTACAGCTATTATAAACAAATTGGATTTCTTTGGAGAGCATCTCCAGATCTTCTAAGATTGAAAACTCTTGCTGCACCGCAAAGCCTTGCCGCCCTGCCATGATTTCTCCACCTCCGTAACAAAACAAATAGATTAGAGGCGCATTTCTTTGCGCCTCCATTCACATTGACTTAACAACAATTGTTAAAGAAACTAGGGAAGAGTAACAAGATTAAAATCACCAAAAAGAAAATACCAAAATTATTACGATGCGGGAAGCACCCTCCAGGATTACTAATTTCAGCCACGAATATTACCTCCTCATTTTTAATTTTTTTCTTGCTTGCTTTATCTTATGAATTATCATTCATCTTGGTAACCCTATTAAGTTGTTTTTTTAAAAACAAGGTCCACATGGGCGGAAAATAAACGGGAAAATACAAAGAATAAGTAAGATAATAAAAAATACCCAAATGATGTTAGAACCCCCAAAGAACGAATCAACATTAACTTGCTCCTCATACATAATATGGCTACCCCCTTTCCTCTTAAACGCTCTTGGATTCTCCATTAGCATTACCTTTGTCCACACCTTCAGTTTTAGCTTTATTTTTAACTGCTGAGCTCGATACCCCTATTCCCGGGAAAAATAAAAGTAAGAATATTATTAAAAAGACAATACCAAAAGCTTTGGCATAAGAAAGCTTCAAACCCAAAAAAGAGATTGTATTCTCTTGTTTATAAGCATGCTTGTTTTTTTGCCCTACCTGATCTCGTTCACTTTCTTTCTTATCCAGCTCTGGCTGATAATTCTTTTCCCAAACTCCGGAAAGGCCATTATAGAAATAATACTTATGATAAGAATTGGTCATCTAACGCTGCCTCCCCCCGCCCATTTTATTTCTCATTTATACTATGAGGAGTGACGAAATTTAGTTACATCATCATCCCTTACCATTATACTGATGAGAAACTGCCGTAAAACATTTTGAAAAACGGGACCTTGTAATAACTCTAAAAATTCATCGCAAGAATCTTTAGTTGTTTTCAAAGAAGTTACCTGTGCTTGAGGTTTATCAAATCTACGCCTTTCATTGGCTTTTACAACTTCAATTATTTGCATAAAGCTTTCTAACTTATAGAGTAAATCGTCCAGGAATGGTTTACCTGTCTCCACCATCATCTTAATCTCTGAAAGACTAGTCTCCGTAGTTGATAATTTATTAATAAATATTTCGCTAATCCGTGAAAAATCAGGCTTCCCTTTTTGCTTTGTCTCCTTTTGTGAAGCTTCCTCATTTGACTGATCACTTGCTATTGGAGAACTCTCCTTAATTGGACACACATTTTCATTACCAACTATTGTTGTTTTTTCACTAAAAGTTGAAGAGTTATCTATGAAGTTATCTATATTTAAAGTATTATCGGACGTTTGAATCTCTTCATCCTGTGATTCCATGATCACATCTGGTTTTATAAATTCTTCTGTGTTATCCACTTCTTTATCTTTCGCCTTCTCATCAGCTGTTCTTTCCGTTTGTATTACTGGCTGTGGATAATTCCTCGGCACACAATAACATTGATTCTGATAGGGAAATCTTTGCGGAAAGAAACACATCCCGCGATTCCGGTTAGATCTTTTATAACCATCATATCTAAATTGCAAACAAGCCACTCTGTTCACCTCTCTTTAAAAAAATTTATTAATAATTTTTTAGTTAAATTTGTTGTATTTTTAATAAATCGGATAAGTCTAAGTTATTCATTTCCAAAGCCTTTAAAAATAAATTTTGTGCAGCGTTTTGTTCTTCTTTTGTTAAAGTTTCTCCCTTTTGAAAACGGGTAATAATACATAAAGCATGTTCACGTTCTTCCCCTTTTAAACCTAACCTATTTACAAACTCCTCCTTATCCTGCTCACTCATTTTCTTAATCCCTTCTATAATTTGCGGGAGAAAATTTAACGCCTGAAGGATTTGCTGCAAACTCATAGTTTGTCGCCACCTTTTTTTAGATTTCTCATTTATAACTATGTAAACACAAGTATATAAGTGCATGACTAAAAATATGTTTGGATTTTAAAACGACTAAAACGTACAATTTAGTTTCTTTTCCAGTTCCCAGATTTGTTCTTTTAAAATTTTTATTTGCCGATGATAATAATCATCATTACCTGAATTATTACTCTGTAATACCTCTCCTTGAGCAGCAGCAACCAGAATTGCCTGACCTACATTTACTATAAAATTACCTAACGAATTTTGCTGTTTTATATCTAAATTATCTATTAAAAGTAGCCCTAGCAGAGTAGATAACAAGGTTAACTGTTTGGGTGATAACATAAAAAAACCAGTAACATTTTCACTCATAGTTACCGCAACCTTTCCTTCAAAGAGCGTAGTTTGATTTTCTTTCTAATAATATATGACTTTATAGAAAAAGAGTGAAATCATGTTCTTAAGAATTTCCTCTAAAATTCTAAAATCTATCATCTATTAATTTAAGTAATAACCAAATATTTGTAGTAGAATATGAAGTAGAGTGTAGGCTTAAAATCTAAAGGAGGCTTCCCATGATATCCATAAAACAAAAACTTGCGTTACATCGCAAGTTATTTATATCCTTTATTAAAATAGGTACGTTTGTCTTTGGTGGAGGTTATGCTATGCTTCCCATTATCCAACGAGAAGTTGTTAATCATCATCAGTGGATTTCAGAGAAGGATTTTATAGACATGCTTGCCGTAACTCAATCGGCACCCGGTCCTGTAGCTGTTAATACCTCCATTTTTACCGGTTATAAAGTAGCAAAACTAAGCGGCGCCGTCACCGCTTTAATCGGAGTCGTTCTCCCCCCCTTTACAATAATTTTACTCTTGGCAACTTTTTTATCTTCTTACAGTGATAATTATTACTTAATTCAATTCTTTGCAGGTGTCAGACCCGCCATTGTCGGACTGATTTTAGGAGTTGGTTTAAAAACTGGGAAAAATATCATCCATACCAGCTTTGATTTTTTCCTTGCAGTTCTAGCTTTAATCCTGCTTTTAGTCCTTGGACTACATCCATTTTTAATTATCATTCTGGGTGCTCTCTCCGGTCTACTCTATAGCTATTGCAAAAAATCAAGTTCACAGGAGGATAACTAAATGTATTGGTCACTTTTTAAAACATTTTTTCTTATTGGTGCCTTTAGTTTTGGCGGAGGATATGCCATGCTCCCTTTAATCCAAGAAGAGGTCGTACAAAATCATTCCTGGTTAACGGCAACACAATTTGCCGATATTCTTTCAATAGCCGAAATGACCCCCGGTCCCGTCTCTATTAATACTGCCACCTATGTAGGCTATCAAATTTCTGGATTCAGCGGTTCGGCTCTTGCCACACTAGGCCTTGTTTTACCCTCTTTTATTCTTATCTCCACATTAGCAAGTCTTGTACTAAAACATAAAAATAACCCCTACTTTCAAGGGGTTTTTCGCGGGCTTCGTCCTGTCGTAGTTGCGCTCATCATCGGAGCAGCTATAATCCTCGGTTTAAATACAAACATCTTCACAAATGTTGCAGAAATCCTGTTAACGATAGTCGCTCTAGGTCTCTTTTATTTCACAAAACTTCATCCGATCTTACTGCTTCTAAGCTTTGGATTCTTGGGCATCATCTTCTAGTTATTTTCAATAAACTAGAACTTATAATACCATCTTAAAAGCATTGTTGCGGTAAAAGCCAGAGCAAACATTGCTGCTATTAGTAAAACCAAATAAGATATAATCTTTTTTATATTATTTTCCTTCATCATTTCCGCACCTCCATATTTTATTATTACCACTTTCTTTTATTTCCAATATTTTAACCTGTCTAAAGGCCAATAAGTAATCAAAGCCTTACCCTTAACACTATCGAGATCAGCAAACCCCCATTCATGTGAATCATAAGAGCGATTACGATTATCCCCTAGAACAAAGATTTTTCCTTCTGGGACTTTTACCGGTCCATACTCATATTGGATTGACTCCGCAAGATACGGTTCTTCCTGAGGTTCATTATTAATATACAGCGTACCGTCTTTAATCTCAATAATATCACCGGGAAGTCCAATTAAACGTTTAATTAAATCATCTGTTAATTGAGACTGTTTAGGAGGCACAAAAACAATAACTTCTCCTCTCTCTAATCCCCAAAAACGATGAGTAATCTTTTCTACAAACAGTCTGTCCCCACACTGAATAGTTGGAACCATGGAAGGAGTTGGGACAATTCTACTATCAAGAATAAAGGCTCTAATAATAATCACCAGTACTACCGCTGTTAGTATCGTCATAACCCATTCTTTTACTTCTTGTTTATTAATACTCATCCTTACACCGCTTTCCTACATTAATATAAATTCACAATAATCATAGCTCTAAAAATTCCAACAGATCAATAATCTCTAAACCATATCTTTCTACCAACTCTTGACCTTCGGTCAGAAAAGCACCAACCTCTTGGGGTTGATGGGCATCTGAATTAACTAATACTTGTACATTATATTGGGATGCTAACTCCCAAAAAGGAGGCAAGGGATACTTTAAACGTACTCCTTGTGCTGTCTTTATTTCCCCTTTCCGAAAACCATGCCCATTAATCTCTAACGGTAAATGATAAGCTTCCGCAGCCTCAATAATATAGCGCGAACAGGCTTTTGCCTCTTCATCCCAACGTAGATAGAAACTGCCGAAGGCATCGGGATGAGCAACAAAGGTAAAAAGTCCTGATTCCATACCTGATACCAATAAATCAGTATAGACCTTTAATTCCTTAGCTCCCTTGATATCCTTCCAAAAATACACTAATTGTCCATCACAATAAAACAGATGTTGACCCAAAATTAAATAATCAAATCCCCATTTACCCAATAGCTCCTCCTGAAAGAAACTATAATATTTTTTCTCATATTCACATTCCATTCCCTTTAAAATGCGCAATTGGGGATATTTTTTTTGCGCTTTTTCTATCGCCTCTACATAATCAGGCAACTCACTTATATCCATTCTTATTTCGGGAATCCAATTATCAGGAAGTGCCGTGTGATCTGATACTCCTAAAACATCAATACCATATTCTACAGCATATTTAGCGTAATCTTCAACATCACCTTGAGCATGTTTGCAACGAAAAGTATGTGTATGGTAATCCCTCATAAAATACAACTCCTATATCTTATTTTCTGCTAATAAATCAGCGATTTCCTTCTGAATTTTACCATATTCTACCCAATCACCGGCCGCAATTCTCTCTTGACCTTCTTCATATAATTCAGCAAGGCGCATAAATAGTTGCCTATACTTTCCTTCATTATTGCTTATACCCTCTGAGTCTGTATTATCTCCTGATGGGGAAACAACATCTTTACCAACACCATCACCGAATATACTGGTCAGAGCCTGCTCTAAAGTATCTTCCATGACTATTGTATCATTATAATAAACAAAAACCTTCTTCAACTGAGGATACTGATTCTGCTCCGCCTCTATATATAATGGTTCCACATATAAAAGAGAGCCCCCAATTGGGTAAACTAGCAGATTTCCTCTCAATACTCTACTACCACCCTGACCCCATAAAGTCAATTGACTGGAAATATTAGGATCCTGATCTATAACGGACTCTACCTGTGACGTGCCCGGTATCTGTACCCCTTTAGGAAAAGTATATAAAAGAAGTTTACCGTAATTTTCACCGTCTGAACGGGCAGCTAACCAAGCAACCATATTTTGTTTACGTGCCGGCGAAAATACCCTCATGAGAATAAATTCTTCCTTTTCCTCTCCGGGTAGGCGAATGATACTATAATATGGTTCTTGTTCTTGGAGTTCTCCCCAATAGACTTCCCGACCAAACTGCCATCTGTCTTCCCGCGTAAAAAAGACCGTAGGATTAGTCATATGGTAATCATTAATAATCCTTGATTGTACATCGAAAAAATCCACAGGATAACGAATATGAGCTAGTAAATCTTCAGGAAAATCCTTTTTACTCTTAAAAAGAGTCGGAAAGATATTACTATATACTTTAATGATCGGGTCTTCTTCATCGAAAATATAAAAATCAGTTTCGCCCGAATAGGCATTTAAAACAATTTTAACACTATTACGTATATAATTAAAACTGCCCTGTGCACCAATGGCTTGCGAATAAGGATACCTGTTGGTAACCGTATAAGCATCCAGCATATAATAAAGCTGACCATCCTCAGCCAAAACCAAATAAGGGTCTTGATCATAGCTAAGAAAAGGAGCTATCCTTTGTACTCTATCCATAATATTTCGCGTTTCCAAATACTGACTCTCCGGAGTAATATAATCGGAAAACAAATACTTATACTGCATATCCCGAATAGCCAAGAGTACCTTATTAAAGAAGGTCATCGGTATCCCATTTTTACCTTCATAAACATACTCCTGATTATCATTTCCTACAGGATAATCAAATTCCTTTAAAGTAGTATTGACAATGACATTATCATTAGTCAATTCTCCAAAATAAATGCGAGGCTGTTCAATCGGTCCAACAGCCGACAAGGGTGGAATATCTTGCACCAAATATAACGGAAGGCCTGTGGCACTAACGCTATTGGCTTGACTCATCGCCAGACCGAAACCATGAGTGTATTTAAACATTAAATTATTAAAAGTTTTAGCTTGGGCAGACAAAGCCTCTCTGTTCAGTTCACGAGCGGAAAGCAAAACCTGAGTAAGTTTTCCGTCAACCACATATCTATCCACATCTACATCCACAAAATCATAATAAAGACGAATTTCTTGCTCCTGTCCATAAGTGCTTTTTGTTGCTCTATGGTCAAGAAGTCGAATGTTTTCAATAATCTTTCTGTTTTCATTGATTTCGGCTACAGTCAACTCATCGATCGAATATTCCTCCGTACTAAGATTTTCTAAACCGTACGCTTGACGTGTATAGGCAATATTCCGCTCCAAATAAGGCATTTCTTTCTGCAGTTCATCAGGATCTACAAACAACTTTTGATAAGCCGCCGGGAATAAGCCGGTAATTAAGACAACAGCAATATAATAAGCTACTATGGAGAAAAACACTTTTTTCAGATTTTTACGTAAGAAAACAAAGATTAAAGCACCTAAGACAAGAGAAAGAAGCATCATCACATAAAAGCCTGGTAGCCTTGCCCCAATATCCGTAGCACCTGCGCCAATCACCGAACCTTCTTGGGAAAACAGCAGTTCATAAGTAAGTAATTTATAGCGAAATGCCTGCCAAATAAAATAGAAAGCTGCCAAAATTCCAATATGGGTAATTGCCCTTTCCCCTTCAGCCGTAAAAATGCGCTTAGTCATATTGTGAGTAGATATTTCAATCTTTCCGGTTACCAATAAAAGATACAAGGGTATGCTAAGAAACAAATTAAGGAATAGTAACAGATTAAGCAATCTAAAAACAAGCCAAAAAACAGGCAATTTAAAGGCATAAAAACCAACATCCAGGTTAAACTGAGGATCTGTAATCCCAAAGGATTCGGCATGAAAATATTCTAAGATTTCCAACCATAAATGGCTTCCATTGCCTGTCACTAAAATTGCTACGCCAAAAGCCAGAGCCAAAGAAAGAAGAAGCCGCATCGGTTTTTTAGCTATTTTATAGATCAGAAAAATGTTCAAATAAGTCAACAAAAAAGCTGTGATAAAAAGGGCCGCTCCAATCATCAGCTTTCCGGTAAAGATATCCCAAAATACCTGATCAAACCCTACAGTTCCAAACCAGGTCCAATCAAGTTTAAAAGAAACAAAAAAACGCACAAACAAAAAAAGTGCTAGTAATATAATTATTAATACAACCAACCACTTGGTCGGTGTAGAACCCTCACCTTTGAATTTATTAAATTTTGACTCCTCTTGAGGTGGATAATTAAATATTTCTGCCACCTTTGCTCCTCCTTTTAATCTACTAAACAAAAATACATTTTTAGTATATCATATTTAAACACTACTCACTACTTAGGTTTTTGATTATAATCTTTTTTTATCTTTTTAATAAACTTTTTTCTTTGCCACTTTTTTTCTATCCGCGCAATGAATCTTTCACCTTTCCAGCGAGCTTGTTCCATTTTACCGGAAAGGCGTGGCAGTCTTCTTCTGATTTTCCCTAGAACTCTTTGCGCCCAAATTGTTCTTTTAGAAAGAATATATAAACCAATCAGCAAAAATAAGATACCTTGTAAGAAAGGTAAAAAACATCCAATTATGCCTAAGATAAGCATCAACCATCCCAAAGCCAAAATTACTATATCTTTATAAGCTTTATATACTTTATTCATCAATTCACCAACTCTTACTAAATTTAATTACAACAAAAATTACTTTCGCCGCCGGTTCTTAATTAAAAAAATTCTTTCACCGTCTAATCCCATCTTTTCTAAGCTCACGCCTAAATCCCTAGCCATTTTATAAAGGATAAATTTTTGGTTTTCAGCAACCAAAGTTATGGCTGCGCCAGTTTTTCCAGCTCGCCCTGTCCTCCCGACCCGATGTAAATAATGCTGAGCATCTACGGGCAAATCAAAATTAAAGACATAGTCTACCTCAGCAAAATCCATCCCTCTGGCTAATAAATCCGTAGTTACCAATACTAAGTTTTTACCCTCTCGAAAAGACTTTATACTATTTTTTCTCTCATTTTGAGAAAGATCACTGTGCAATCCTACAACCGAAAACCCCTTTTTCCTTAAATATTCAACTATCACTACTACCCCTTCTGGGCGAGTAACGAAAACCAGGGCACGTTTTGGTTGTATAATCTTTAGCAATCTTTCCAGAGTTACAAACTTTTTCATCCGCTCACACATTAAATAAAAATGTTTGATTTGCTCCGGAATCCTTCCTGCACCTTTGAGCAAAATAAAATTAGGCTGTTCCATCAGCTCGGGTGCTTTGTGCAAAATCTCCCGAGGGATTGTGGCAGAAAAGAAAAGTACCTGTCGAGACTTTAAGGTCTTTCTTAAGATCGACAATACATCCCCCATAAAGCCTTCACTCATCATTTTATCAACTTCGTCAACTACAACTGTACGTATAGTCTGACCGTTTAATTTTTTCTTCTGAAAAAGATCAAGCACACGACCCGGAGTACCTACAACGATTTTAGGTTTTACTTTCAAATTTTCCAACTGTCTTTTCCTGCTTGCTCCTCCGCTAAGCGAAGCCACAGACACATCCTGCGCAATCATTCTTACTAGCTGTACAACCTGAAAAACCAATTCTCGTGAAGGAACAAGTACAAGAACCTCCAAATCTTTTGTTTCGACATGTAGTTTTTGTAAAAGAGGTAAGAGATATGCTAGCGTTTTCCCAGTTCCCGTAGGTGATTGTACAATTAGGTTTTTATCTTCTAAAACAGCAGGAATAACCTCTCTTTGCACTTCTGTAGGAACATTTATACTCAATTTCTTTAAGCTTTTTTCTAAAGCAGGAGAAATTCCCAAAGAACTGAATTCGCTACTACTAACCATTATTTCAACCTCATTTATTTGATATTAACCTTAACCATATAAATTATATCGAAAACACATCATATTGAGAGCATATCTGCAAGCTGAAGGTCTTCCAAACTAACCGTCTTCGACTGATTAACAGCCCAATCTAAATCAAAATTTCTAATTTTATCTCCGTCCAAAGCAAGCATCTTTTTCCTTTGTCCGCGCAATAATAGCTGTACTGCTTCAGACCCCATTCTGCTGGCCAGCATACGGTCCTGAGCCGTAGGCGTTCCACCTCTCTGAATATACCCCAAAATGGACAAACGTGTTTCTAAACCTGTTTTTGTCTCAATCTCTTTAGTAACTTCACAAGCATCAGCCGCTCCCTCAGCAATGACAATAATACTATGCTTCTTCCCCCTTTTCAAACCTCTTTGGATATTTTTAATGATATCATCTACCTTAAGAGGAGCCTCCGGGATCATTATCGATTCAGCTCCACCTGCCAATCCAGCTTTCAAGGCTATAAATCCGGACCTTCTCCCCATAACCTCAATCACAAAGACACGTTCATGTGAGGTAGCTGTATCTCTTATTTTATTGATGGCATCTAAAACAGTATTCACCACCGTATCAAATCCAATCGTAGCACTTGTACAAGGAATGTCATTATCAATAGTACAAGGAATACCGATCACGGGTATGCCAAGTTTATCTATTTCCAAAGCGCCGCGAAAAGACCCGTCTCCGCCTAGAACGACAAGACCCTCGATCCCTTCCTGCTGTAAATTAGCAACGGCTTTTTGTCTTCCTTCCTCAGTGAAAAATTCATCGCAACGAGCAGTAAGCAAAATCGTCCCGCCTCGCTGTATAATATCCGCGACAGAACCTAATTTTAACGGGATAAAATCCTGCTCAATTAAGCCGGCATATCCCCTTCTTACACCCACAACTTTTAAGTCATAATAAATACCTGTCCGCACAACGGCTCTTATCGCAGCGTTCATCCCAGGAGCATCTCCGCCACTGGTTAATACAGCAATCTTCTTCATCCTATTCCTCCCTAACAAAACCTTTTTTTCATTTCCTCTTTTTGACCACAGGAAAGTTTCCCTTCCGGGCATTTATCCAAAACATAACAGCTAGGTCCAAACTTACTAAACAAACTAGGTGATATCCCTTTTAATTTATCCAACATTTCCATCGCTATTGCTCTAATTTCCCATTGTGCTCTGTTACAAGTCCGCAAGCGGAAAAAGTGGAAGAGTTCGCGCCCATTCATCGTTGTCACCACATCTACCATATTTCCGCTTAAATATAAATAAACCAAATCTTCTTTAACAACACCCGCTGTAACAAATTCAGAAAAAATTCTTTGCTGCTCTTCCCAAATGCTCAAATATCTTGTCAACAGTTCCGGCTTTGCGGCTATCGAAGCAGGAATAACAAAGTTCTGACTAAAGCCAAATTCCGTAAAAGACGGCACATTAAGTGATTGAATACGATGCCGCGCCAAATGAGTAAGTCCGGCTAAAGTAAGATTATTAATCCTAAAGGTAAAACAAACTTGCTCTAACTCACGTTTCCTTTGGTCTTGACAGGCTATTGTTAAAAGCTTGTCTCTTAAAAGGTGATTCTCCTCCACCACTTTCAACGCTGTATCAGTAGCACAAAGTGTATGCTTAATTAGTACTGCACTTGCCACCAGACTTTCCGGATTTTCTGTATAACTTAAAAGTTCACAAAAGGCTTCCTTACTATTTCCGGTTTCCTCATTATTCCGGTTCTCCGCCAATTCTCTTTTCGCAAAAACCGTTTTCGATAAAGATGAAAAAGCTTCTCCTGCTAATAATTCCCGTAGCTGCTCCTCTTTGTTATCCTTAAACTCTTGCACATCATGCTCGAATATTCCCGGAGCTATGTCCTTAGCTTGTTTAAGTAATGATGCCCCTATTTCACGAATCTCCGGATACTTACTGCCTCTACCCTTTAGTGCAGTATTAATGATTAACTGTAATTCCCGAGCATTGACTGTACAATAAAAATTACTCCGATAACAATAGGGTAAGAGAAAACGAGCATCTTCACGCGGAATCTCCTTTTCCACCAAATGTTCATATTCCCTAAACAACTTTTCCATTTGAGTATTATAGAGATTAATAAAATAATTACGTCTCTCCTCAGTAACCTCTTCTTGAAATCTAAATTCCGGTTGATAAAAACCCATTTGGCTAAAATCAACATAACGTCTGGATTTTACCGTAAAAGAAGCAATCCTAAATTCAATCATAAACTGTTCCACAAAGGCTGAGACATTTTCAAAAGCGATAGTAAAACACGCATGTTCAATTGTTGTAGCATGTCCCAGTTTCAGAACATTTTTAATTAACTTTTGAGCCTTAGCGAGATCATTTTTTTGATTATAAAGCTCTAAAGCAGTACCCTTAGTGGTAGAAATACCTGCTGCCGAGGCACAAAGTTTTTCCGGTTCAGGAGTATAAGCTATAATTACTACCTTGGAAGTATTATTAACCATTTAAGATCACTCTTTCTATCTGACTTTGCCTAAATCATCATTATACTTTATTATTACAAATCTTTCCCTGTATTTTAACATAATTCGTTAAAAAAGTCCCTCCATGACTAAGGGACGACGGTATCAACTTTTTGTAGGATATTTTTTCCCAACCACTCATATTGGCATCTAGAACTCAAATGATCCCTTTTGCAACCCTTTCAAACACCGAAACA
>JGI24709J26583_10000053_pt1 | contig 76182 bp, 41 predicted proteins | sample BioPla2DNA1_FD_26583 | JGI IMG/M metagenome (IMG submission 26583) | reverse complement strand
TCTAAGTTTTATAGTAGTTAAATTTTAACACTTTTTACGTATGTTTATCAATCTAGACAAAAATATGTATATTTTATATTTTAAAAATTAAATTGTGATAATTTTTAGTACTATAAAGCAGGCACCTAAGGAGAGTAATAAATGCAATATTATGTAGCTATGGATACAAAAATTAAGCAAAATAATCAGTGGTTAAATGAAAAACTCACTTATTTTTTCTTAAAAAACTAGAGTTATCATTCTATCAAAAGAGAATTTTTTGATAAAAATATCATAGTGTGTAAAAACTTTGTATTTTTTTAAGCTAAAACAACACGTAAGGCATATTTTTTGAATTTTATTTTGAAAAAATATATTAATAGAGAAAAATGTTCACATAAAATTCACATTAAAACTTTGAAAAATCCTAGTTCTTTATTGACTGCAATATACTTAAGGCATATAATATGAAAAGAGAATAATGATTTCTTAGTATTTCAAGGTGTAAAATGCAATATCAAAAAGAGGAAGTACGTAATAGAATTTTGAAGGCTGCTTTAAAAGAATTTAGTAGTCTTGGGTATTATCGTGCCAGGATGTTGCAAATTAGTAAGAGATCGAAAGTGCCTATTGGCAATTTATACAAATATTTTCCTAGTAAGGAAAGTCTTTTTGAAGCTTTAGTTGACAAGGCAGCAAATCAAGCTCAAGTAATGGTCGATTTTTTCCTATATAGACATGTAGTAGATCAAGACTTGAAAGAGCATACGGAAGAATTAAAGTATGTCTCATATGCTGTATCTGAATATATAAAAGAGTATAAAGTGGAGCTTTTAATGATATTAGAAAAAAGTTTCGGTTCTAATTATGAAGGCTTTTATAACATAATCATTAAAAGAATTGCTGCATTTTTACCAGTAACAAAGAAAAATCCAGAGTCTTTAGTTGCAGAGGTGCTAGCAAAAGGGTTAGTAGAAGGGTTAATCATTATAGCGAAAAAGTGTCCAGATGAAGAAATGTATACTCAAATTTCTAGTCTACTTTTATTCTATTTCGCTTCTTTAAGCCTAGACTATATTCAGAATATAGAGTTGCCACCAAATGATGATGTGGTAGAAAAGGTCGCTAAGCTGATTGAAAAAAATCAGAACAAAATAAATAAGATAGTATAAGCTAACACTTTACTTAAGATACATAGAGAGTTAGTTTAGCAAACAAAAATGTTTGTGAATTTATGTGGTTAAGTATCGAAATCACATAGGGAATGAATTTGATGTAAAACATAAAAACGTGTAAGACATAAATAAAAATACCTGAAGGAAAGAGATAAATGCGTAAATATTCTAGATTCGTTGTAAACAACAAGTTAATAGTGATGATTGTCTTTATCGTCATCACTTTAGTTATTTCTATTTTCATCCCATTTGTTCGTGTTAACTACGATGACACTTCATATCTACCTAAAAAATCTAATGTATCACAAAGTTTAGATGAAATGTACAATTCTTTTGGATATGGTGGTAATGTTGCCATTATGTTCAAAGACATAAGTATTGCTCAGGGTGTTAGAAATAAAAACCAAATAATGGAAATAAAGGCTAAGCGTGTTATTGATGGTAGATTAATCAAAAAAGAAACAGTTGATCCTATAAATCAAATTGTATGGGTTGACAGTTTAATTTTAGCTAGAGAACTTAATCTTTGGAAATTAGTTGACACTATGGTACCTAAAGAAGAGGTTGATGAAAATGGGAAAATAGCCCATCCAGCAGGAACTGGAGAAAGAATTACCCCATATACTAATGTTGAATTAGTAGCTTATGTTTGGGAGATGGGAAGGTCTTTAATTACGCTTTTTGAAGACACTAATTTTACAACAGAACTTGCTGATGCAGGAATGCTAGGTTCTATTGATGTCATCAAAACAAAACTAAATACGATAATGATGTCAGATACATTTAAACAAAATGTATATAACGGTAGTCCTCTTGAAAAGCCAGAATTTTTTGATAAGTTATTTGCAGAAGATCCAAATAACCCTGGTGAAAATGATTTTTTAAATAAGGTGCTTCCAGTTTTGCAAACCACAATTACAACAATGGTTGTCGAAGGAAAAATCGCAATCCCAGATGATATGTCTGAAGGTATGGGTTCATTTGATATATCTATGCTTTCAGAGCAACTAGCTCCATTTTGGAAACAAAATGCAGGACAAAGTATAGGGACTCCTACAGGCAACGGTTCAGCACTATTTCAAGTAATGTTTACATATTCAGATTATGATGATGCAACAGTTGATGCTATTAGTCAAATTAGAAAGTTAAATATAGGAGCTCATGTTGTTGGAAATGCGGCAGTTGTAGCAAACAGTATTGAAGCCGTGCAATCTATAACTATGAAATCGATGGCTTTTGCTTTTGTCGTTGTCATAGTGATATTGCTTTTAACAACAAATTCATTTTGGGAGCCTGTTTTGTTACTCATAACCATAGGTGCTGCAATCCTTTTAAATATGGGAACTAACATTGTAATGTGGAATGGAGTCTCATATATGACTCAAGGAGTTGCTAGTGTTTTGCAACTAGCTCTCACGATGGACTATTCGATATATTTACTAAACCGATTTAAGCAAGAAAAGCAGCGAGGTTTAACTAGTAATGAAGCAATGGTTGAAGCTTTAACGAGAAGCTTAAGTCCTGTTTCTTCAGCATCATTAACTACGGTTGCATCTTTTGTTGCACTTTGCTTTATGTCATATAAGCTAGGGCTAGATATGGGTTTTGTTTTAATGAAGGGTGTTATCTTTTCACTAATTTCAGTTTTTGTATTTATGCCAACTTTAATTTTGATGACAGAAAAGTTGATGTATAAGACAGCACATAAGACTATAAACTTTTCATTCAAAAGATTTTCAAAGTTTTTAATCAAAACAAGATTTTATATACCAATATTAATACTTGCTTTAGTAGTTCCAAGCTATATATTCCAAAAACAAAACAAGTTTACCTATGGGCAAGAAGCAAGTTTAGAGGGGCCCAAAGCTCAGATTACCACTGACAAAGAAGCAATGCGGCAAGTGTTTGGTGAGCAAAACCAGGTTGTTGTACTTTTGCCTGAAGATGCGGAGTTTACCTCTCAAGAGGTTAAGGTTGTAAAGATGCAAGATGGTAAAGAATATATTGTTTTACCAGAAGTTGATGTTGAAGGTGATATTAAATCTGAAACTATTATGTCTAGAGAATCTTTGCTGTACGAAAAACTAAATGCTTTAAAGGTTAAAAACAATGTTGGATTACCTGTTGTTTTAGGCGTGCAAAGTTTTCAACAAATTGCTGATACTGGGGCTGCAGGCATAATCCCAGCAAATTTAAAAGCACAAATGGTTGTAGTAGATAACTATGATGATAGGGGCATTAGAAGCTTCAATACAGATCATATAATGATTGATAAAACGGGGGACATTTATGTCATTGAAAATGGCAGGTATAGGCTAAAAAGAACAGCGGAAGAAGATAGACTTGCCAAAGAAGGGTTTTATACTCAAGCTTCGCCTTTAAGTAAGAAAGATAAAAGCTTATATTACGAGTATAAAAATGTCAGTGAGGCAGGCAAACCACCTATATATAAATATGTATTAGTTAAATATGATAATGATACCAAAACATATGAAAATGTTTTAGCCGATGGAAAGATTCAAACAAGAGATTTAAAAGCTACAACATATAGGCGTGTTGTAATGTTTTTACCTTTGCCACAAGAGGGAGAAAAGACAACTAAAGCAATAGAAGATATTGAGGCGATAATTGTTAATATATACGGAGATCAAGCTAGTAAAGCAGAGGATGGCCAAAAGAGAGCATATACCATTGGGCAATCTGTTGCAACGCTAGAAATCAAAGCACTAGTTAATAACGATTATGATATTATTTCTGCAATATCTGTTGTTTTGGTGTTTTTAATATTGCTTGGGACTTATAAAGCAATTTTACTACCAATACTAATGATTTTAGTTATACAAAGCTCAATTTATTTCAATATGGTAATTCCATATATTCGTGGTGAGGCAATAGTTTTTGTTGGTTATATGATGGTAAGCTCAATCTTGCTTGGTGCAACCATTGACTATGCGATAGTTTTAGTTTCTCACTATATGGAATGTAGAGAAAAGCATAATAAATATGATTCTGTGCAGCAAGCTTTAGCAATGTCATCGAGAACTTTAATAACCTCTGGTGGTATATTAACTTTTGCTGGAATTAGTACTAACATTGTAAATAAGGACGTTTCTCCTGCAACAGCCATGTTTGGAAGTATGGTTGCAAGAGGGGGTATTGCTTCTCTTATCTTAGTTTTCGTTTTATTGCCACAGTTATTACTTATTTTTGATACTCCTATTAGATATACCACATGGAAAGGTAAGACTCGAATGATTGAAAATAGGCTTGCAAAACCGCTACATCAAATTGCTGAAAAAGGCAAGATTGAAACTGAAAAACGTTCTAAAAAAGTATTGACTCCAAAAGAACGAGAAAGGGCGATAATAGACTCTATATTGCGTGGTATTCGAGACAAAGACTACGATCCAGATACCTTCACTTTTGAAGATTACATAAAAGATACCCCGGAAACAAAAGGCTCTAGTAAAGCACCAGAAGATACAAAGCCTAAGAAAATTATTAATATGTATGATACCTTGCAAGAGTCTCTTGGAAAGAAAGATGAGTCTAATACAAAACTTGAGTTTTTCACTGATGTCGATCTTGTGGATATGGCAGAATCTGTTGCCCCCGTTGAAGATGAAATTTTATCAGATTCAAAAGCTATAGATAAGCCTGAACTTGTCTCTTCCGCCGTTGCTGCAACAAAGGACTCTACTAAGCCAACAGAATTGCTTGGAGAATCTAAAAAAGAAGGTGCAAGTTACAGTGAAATTTATGACATTCTAGTGGATAACAAACCAATGGTTAGAAAAAGCACTGGTACAAGTAGAGCACAAATTTCCAAAAAGCCATCATCTCCAAAAACTCGCTCAAAGAAATCTACTACAAAAAAATCAACCCCTAAAAAGACTTCTTAACTCAAATACAAAAACTCCAATTAACTTTAAACGAAAGTGCATTGCCAAAAAAGCTTTGCACTTTTTTTATCTCACCTCAGCAATAACAATCTCTAACTTAAATTGCACGGTGTCTTTTCTTCCTCCCAGTAACAGCAAGCTTCAAGTCTCAAAAATCTTATGGTTTATTTTACATCAGCAATAACAATTTCTAAGTCCTGTAAATCTCTTAGCTTCAAAAATTATTCGTTATGTGAATTTTTGTTAAAACTTTACAACATTTCAATTTTCGCTATTGCATGCGGGAATATAAAATGTTAATATGTAATCACAAAAGCGGGCAAAAATACAAAGAGAAGAAAAACATAAAACTGCTTAACAAAATAATTTAAACAAAAGCAAGCGTGCACTATAGCTTTTGTTAACGATATACAACTTCAAATCATCGCTTGTTTTCATTCTTTAGAAAACTGGTGGTTTTTTGAAACTATTGCGGTGAGTTAACGCTCGTCACAAGGTATTTATAGATAAAATTTAACAACGATTTGCTAAAATTTTATTTATATTAACAAAAAAGTTGATGCACTAAATAAGCAGTGCAAAAATATATAAAATTTCGCTAACCTACATTGTGATACTCCAACACTTTGCGAAAGCAAGAGGAAATATGACAAAAAAAATATATAGATCAAAAATCACAAAAATGCTCCTATTTGTGCTATTAGCTTTACTAGCACTAATGGTTTTCTTCGCATTTTCTCCAAAATCCAAAATAACCGCTCATGCTTATAGCTTTAGTGGCTCTTACACCAATTATAGTGGTGGGCACAACAATGGACAAACCTCAACTTTTTCCACAATTAATTCAGTTGGCTCAACGGGTTTAGCTTCCGGTTGTACAAGAGGTCAAAAGTGGGCATACAATCAAAGCAGTGGTGCAGATAGTGATATAACTAGTAATGACAACAATATTAGGATTGATCAAGGAACTTCAACTGGTACACGTTATGCTCTTGCATTTACAACAATTCAACTTCATTCTTCTGTTACAGCTGCAATTGCGGCAGGAAAAGTAAAAATGACTTTTACATCACAAGTTTGTACTGCAGGAAAGGGTAAAACTTTTTCAGTTTTTATTGCTTGGGGTTCTGGAAATATTGGAATTGATGGATTTACAAATACTGCAAGTGCTAAAAGTGGCGATTCTACATCAGAATCCTATGTCTCGCAGTCTGCTACTCTCACCGGCGCTTACAGTAATGTAACTGCGGTAAGGGTTGGTGTGCAAGTTAAAAAAGAGGGTATTGGTAGGCATATGGAGGTTTATGCACATCAAATGGTGCTTGAAAGATGGGTGACAGGTACTGTTATTACTCCCCACTCACAATCAAAAACATATGATGGAAATATAGCTCCGTTGCAATGGACAGCTACTCCTGGAATTTTAGCAGGAAATACTTTTACACCATCTTGGAGTGGGGCAGGAGCGACTGCGGTAAATGTTGGAACACATACTCTCACATTAGGTGGAACAGTAGATGGTGGAAGTTATTATACTTATTCTTTTGGTAGCTCGACAACGGTTACTATAAATCGTCGGCCTGTAACTGCAACAGCTGCAGCTAGATCTAAAACTTATGGCGAGGCAGATCCTTCTTTAGACTACAGCATTACTAGCGGTAGTTTAGTTTCTGGAGAGTCTCTGGTAGGCTTTTTGTCGCGGGTATCGGGGGAAATTGTTGGTACTTATGCAATCGAACGGAATACATTAATCAATGCGAATAATCCAAATTATGATATAGCATATGTGGGGGCAAATCTTACCATTAATAAAAAGCCTTTTACTGTTACTATTCAATCAAAAACTATTACGTACGGTGATACAGATGTTACGCTAACCGTAACACCAACGGTACCGAGCGATACATGGGCGGCATCAAGTGGTAGTTGGGCTACAATAAATGCTAGTAGTTTGACACGAACAGGTGATAGAAATGCTGGGACATACACAATCAGTAAAGGAGCAAGTTTTGACACCAATAATTCAAACTATAATTTAACAGTTGTTGGCGATGGAACTGCAACATATACTATTAATCAACGTGGTGTAACTATAAGTGCACCTACGATGTCTAGAGAGTATTGGTCGACAAAGAAAGCATATGAAACATATACACCGACTATTACTTACAATCCAAGTAGCTTTAACCCTGCAGGAGCTGGGGCGGGAATTGTAGCAGTTTCTGGAACACTAAATAGAAATGATGGCGAGGATGTTGCTATATATACAATAAATCGAGGTTCATATACTGACGCAGCTAATCCAAATTACAGTATAACTTTTAATTCAGCGACATACACAATAACACAATTTCCAATTCAAGTTCAGCCTAAAGCTAATCAAAGCAAAGTTTATGGTCAAGGAGATCCTTCTTTTACTTATGAGAATCTTGTTTACCCAACTGGCGGAGGAGCTGGATATGCAACATTAACTGGTGCACTGGCAAGAACAGGAGGCAATGATGTTGGATTTTATAATTATGGCTTGGGTACTTTTGAAGCTGCAGGCGCTAATCCGAACTACAGCATAACATTAATGGATAATTCTGGCTCTATAAAATTTGAAATTGTTAAAAAGGACATAGAGATTACGGTTCAAGGGGTAAATGTTACTTATGATCCAACAAAAACAGAAGCTAATTATCAAGCAATGCTTGGGGTAGTTACGCCAGCTGCTGGTGTATTAGAATATTCTGAGACATTGTCTGTTTTGAATATAACTTTGTCAAAGGCTCTAGGATTAAGTGCAGCGACATATGCAATAACTCCAGGATATTCAAGTGGCAACTATAATGTCACATTTGTAAATGCAAATTTTGTAATTAGCAAAGCAACTAGAACTATAAATACAAGTGCTATGGCAACTACTGCGACATATAGTGGTTTAACACAAACAATTGCAGGTGCAACACGTTCAGTTGATGAATTGCCTGAATTTACAGATACAGAAATTAGCTACAATGGTACAAACTCATTCAAAGATGTACCATTAGGAGGAACATTAGAAATATCAATGACTTTGCCAGCATCAACTAACTATTTGGCAACAAGCACAACTCATACAGTTACAATTAGCAAATATGCTGTAACAGTTACAATTGCAGATAAGGAAAGTGTATATAAAACAACACCTCAACCATTGACATGGACACATACAAACTTAGTTAATGGAGAGCCTAATTCCAATTTAGGGGTTTCCTTGTACACAGGGGTGACAATAAATACTGAAGTTGGCACATATCAAATTACAGGAAGCTATAACAGCCAAAACTATTTGGTAACTTTTAGCGGTACATATTCTGGAGGCACGTCTGGTACATATTCTGTTACACAAGCTCAAAGTGTAATAACAGGAGGGCTTGGAAGTTATGTATATAGCGGCTTGCAACAGACTATTAGTGGTTATGTATTAAATAATGAAGAAGCAACTATTACATATGGCAATAATACATTTACAAATGTTCCGGTAGGGGGTTCCCTCACAATTACATACTATGTTGCAGCGACTAAAAATTACAAAGGTATTTCAACTACAAGCGTGGATGTACCAATTGCAAAAGCAGCGACAGAAATTAAAACAAATGGTGTAAACCTTTCATATACATATGATGGTTATATGCAAACAGTAAGTGGAGCAACAATTGAGCAAATTGCTACACCAGAGGTTCCAGTAGCAACGATAAAATATAGCAATAACACATTTACAAATGTAGGGACTGGTTCACAAACGGTAACCATATATACAGATGCAACACAAAACTATTTAGCGGGAAATACTACAGTTGATATAACAATAAGTCCAGCAGCTTTAAGTGCAAGCATAAATAATGCAAGCAAGACTTATGGTCAAGGAGATCCAAGCTTTACATTTGTAGTAAATTCTGGTTTAAAAGGTAGTGATACTGCTGAAGGTTTAGGAATATCCTTAGAAAGAGTTAACACATCAAATGCAGTGGGCACATATGACATTACTAAGGCTTCACAAACAAATGGAAATTATGCAGTTACTATATCAACTGGAACTCTCACGATAAATGCAAAGGCCATTCAAGTTCAAATAAAAGATCAAGAGAGTGTATATAGAAAATCAGAAAAAGTTTTAACTGTTCCTAAAACGGGTTCAAATCCTGAGGCAGTAGATGAGGTAAATCTTACTGGGCAGCTTGTATATACCGATACAATGGGAGATTTAAAGATTGTGTTGACAAGACAAGGACTTTCAGTTGTTGGAGAATATCCTATCGAGGGTTCTCAAGGTAGTGGTGCAAGTGGTAACTATATAGTTAGTTTTGTAGGCTCTTACACTGGAGGTACAAAAGGAACATATACAATAACCCAAGCTCAAAGAGTTATTAATACCAATAGTGTAGGACGAAATTATGTCTATAGTGGACAACAACAAACTATTTCTGGTGCTTTTTTAGATGAGAATAATTTAGATGTCGGTGAAAGTCAAGATATCATAAATGTTTCTAATAATACATTTACTGATGTACCGCAAAGTCATAACCAAACAGTAACATTTAGTGTTAGTGAAACAGCTAACTTTAAGGCTGTAACTGAAACGGTTACGGTTTCTATAATCCCATACCATATAAAAGTTAATATATTGGATGCTGAAAGCGAATATGGTCAAGAACCAGTTGTGCTAGATTCAGATTATTGGTCTTTAGATGAAAGTACTCCAATGCTAACAGGTCAATTAGTTTCAATATTAGGTGTTTCGTTGAATGCTCCTTTAGTAAGCTCCTCATCTGCTATTGGAAGCTATCCAATCAGTGGTTCTTGGAACAATACTTTGACAAACTATACACTTCAATTTCTAGGCACATATCAAGGTGGAATTAATGGAACATATAGAATAACCCAAGCTACTACAATAATTACAATTGATATTGGTGAGTATACATATAATGGTTTTAGTCAAACGGTAACGGGAATTACTGCAAATCACAGTGAAAGAACTCTTGAAATAGGAAATAACACATTTATAGATGTTCCAAATAGTGGTGGAGTGCCAGGTAGGCTAGATATAACATATAGAATGGATGCATCTACAAACTATAAAGCAGTTCCACTAACAACAGTTTCAGTTTTTATTAACAGGAAACCAACAACACTTGATACAAGCTCAATGATAAAAGAGTATACATATAACGGAAATACTAGGACAATTACAGGGGCGTCAAACGGGCATACAGGAAATCATGTCGCAAGCATTCAATATGAAAATAATTCATTTAGAAATGTTCCTGCAGATGGATATCTAGATGTTATCATAACTTCTCCTGCAAACAATAACTATTTAGCTGCCACAACAACTGAAAGAATAACCATAAAGAAAGCAAAAACAACATTAGTCATTGAAGATAAGAGTGCTTACTATGGCGAGGATACAAAACCATTAACAGCAGTGTTAGCAAGTGGTTCATCTTTACAAGGTGGTGACAAAATTGAATATTTAGGATTAACACTTAAAAAAGGTGTAGGAACCGATGTTGGAACATATGATATTTCTTGTACAGGATACACAAATGGAAACTATGACATAACTTTTAATGGCTCATATGGAACTGGTGAAGAAGGTAAAGGTAAATATATAGTTACAGCAAAAAATATTAGTGTAACAATAGCAAATAAAGAAAGTGCATACTTAGCGACACCAGAGCCTTTGACTTGGAGTTTATCTGTTGGCAGTACTATGGCATATAGTGAAAGCGGCTCTCTTCTAGACATTATTTTAACAAAACAAGGTGAAAACTACGTTGGTGAATATAGTATTACTGGTGCTCAAGGTGAAAGCGCAAGTGAAAACTATAATGTTTCATTTGTAGATGGTATATATAAAATAACAAGAATAACTAGAACTATAGATACAAGTGGCATGGTTTTAGACCGTACATATAGTGGTGTAGAACAAGTCGTAGAAGGTGCCGCTTTATCTGTAGTTGATCCCACTGGCGATCCAGTCATAGAATACAGCAATAATAGGTTTACAAATGTTCCAGAATCCGGAACTCAAAGAGTTGACATAAATGTTGCGGCCTCAAGAAACTATGAAGCTGTATCAACTTTTAGAATCATTAACATTTCAAAATATCAAACAACTGTTACTGTGGCAAATAAAACAAGTGAATACAAATCTGAAACAGTGCCACTAACTGCGACATTTGATTCTTTAGCAGCTGGTCAAAATATTTCCGTATTAAATTTAAACCTTTCAACAGAAGCATCTAACTTAAAAAATGCTGGAGAATATGTTATCACTGCCACATACTCTAATTCAAATTATAATGTAACCATTAATGAGGGNGTTTACACTATTACCAAGGTTNCTGTAGGTCTAATAGCTGATACAAAAACAGTTACATATGGNTCAATGCAATCTTTGACATTTACNCTATCTGGTAGTTTAAAAGCTGGAGATAATATTGCAGACTTAAATGTTGTGTTGCAAAGAAATCCAGGTCAAAATGTTGGAACATATCCAATCACATTAAAATCATATGATGATACAAATTACACTTTCTCATATACTGGTGCAAACTACAATATAGTAGCAAAACCAATTAGTGTCTTAATTGAGTCAAAACAAACTACATATGGAAAAGGAATCGCTCCTTTGACATTTAAAGTTTCAGAATCTACACCACTTGAATATGGTCAAGCTGCAGATGTTTTAGGTGTTAAGTTAGAAAAATCAGGTGGAATAAATGTTGGTACATATCAAATTGCTGGAAGTAAGCTGCCAGCAGGAAGCAATAACTATTCACTTACATTTAGCGGCGCTCTTGGGACAATGGGTAAATATGAAATAGTAAAAGCTGATACTGAAATTGATGTCACATCAATATTGAAAGTTTATACATTTACAAATGAAACACAATCTGTTACAGGTGATGCGTCTCTCATTTTAAAGCAAACAGGAGATTACATTAACACTTTAGAGTATAGCAATAACACTTTTAAGGATGTTCCAGTTGATGGTATGGGTCAATCATATGGAACGCAAGAAGTTACTGTCTCAGTAAGTGGAAACCATAACTATAATCCAAAAGCAGTAAGTTTTGTAATTACAATCAATAAGGCAGCAACGACTATCACCGCTAACATTACAGATGAATACACATATGATGGTGAAACACAAACTGTAGTAGGGACTGTAACTACAAATCAAGTTGGAGCATATCAATCTGCTATAACATATATAAATAACACTTTCAAAGATGTTCCAGTTGCAGAAGCTGGTGCAACATTTGGAACACAAACTATGACAATTCAAGTTTGGGAATCTAGAAACTATTTACCACAAACAAAAAATGTCACTATAAAGATTTACAAAGCAACAGCTACAATAGATACTTCTCAAATGCTTGAAAGCTACACATATAACACAACTCAACAAGAAATATTAGGAGCCACATTAAGTCATGGTGAAACTACAATTACATATAGCAATAATACATTCACTAATGTTCCAACAGATGGATATTTAAATGTTGTAATGAATGCCGTATCTACAAGAAATTATTTAGCTACAAGTGCCACAAAACAAATCACAATAAATAAAGCAAAGCAAATTATTAATGTTAGTGAAGTAAAAAGAGAGTACAAAAAGTTAGTAGATACATTACCGGTTACTGTAGATTCTGGCGCAAGTGTTCCAGATGTAGCGCAAGTAATTAAATATGAAAACAATGTGTTTTATGCATGGGATGGTGAAGGTGGTTTAGATGGTGCTTCAGTTAAAATCTATGTAGAAGCAACACAAAATTATCTATATTCTGAATCCTTTGTAATCTTATTAGTCGACAAGATTGCATCAGTTATTGATATTTCTGGAGTTCTCAAAAATTATGTATATACTGGATCGACAATAACAATAGATACAGGAGCTGTATTGACTGTAGGCGATGAGGAAAATCAATTAATTCAATGGGAAAACAATGAGTTTACTACAGTAGCTGAAGGTAATGCACTAGAAGTTAGGGTTTTTGTTGCAGCATATGGTGATTATTCCGCTGCAGAAGTTAGATTTAGCATTAATGTTGAAAAGGCAAACAGTATATTGTCATTAGATCAAAGTGCCTTAGATTTTGTATATACCGGCTCGCTACAAACTGTTAAGCCTGTAAGTTTGACAAACCATAGCTGTAGAGAAGTTGAATATGAAAATAACACATTTACTACAGTAGCTGAAGGAACTGCTTTAAGAATCAAAGCCTACGTTTCAGAAAGTGAAAACTATAAAGCAGCTGCAATTGAAAATATTAGGATTAATGTTGAAAAAGCAGATACAAATATTGATTTACAGTATATGACAAAAGACTTTGTGTATACTGGTTTATTGCAACAAGCTGTTGGTGCAACGATGAATCATAGCCAAGCACCGTTGCAATACATAAATAATACCTTTGTAACTGTTGCAGATGGAAACGGAAAACGTGCTGAAGTTATAGTTCCAGAAAGTGCAAACTATAAAGGTGCAGCAGCATTTGTAATACTTAATGTTCAAAAAGCCACATACAATATGGTAGGCGTCAGTCTTGCAAACAAAATTGTTGACTATAATGCAATGCAACACTCCTTGACAATATCTGGCATACTACCAAATGGCGTGACTGTCACATATTCAACATCAAAGCAAATTAATGCTGGAACATATGATGTTATAGCTACTTTTAATGGTGATTTTGCAAACTATAATCAAATTGAAAATATGAGTGCTACATTAAAGATTAATAAAGTTGACTATAACTTTGCAGGAATAAGTTTTGAAAGCAAAGAAAAGGTTTATAACGGAAAATACCAATCCTTAGAAATTACTGGAAATTTACCAATAGGCTTAGATAATTCAAGGCCAAACGTCATATATTCTGGTCAAAGAAAAGTCGTTGGTACAACTGCAATAGTAGCTTCTTTTTCAACTAGCTCAGTTAATTATAAAATTCCAGAAGGCTTAGCTATTATGAATGCGAACTTAACAATTAAACCTTTAGAAATTATAGTTGCTACAGGTCAAATAAGAGTGAGTGTTCCAGTAGAAAATCTTGCTAGTTTTACACTCACAGAATCTAACTACAAGATAGCAAATAAAGCTTTAGGGGATACTGTTAATATAACATACACATCGGAGTTGATTGAAGATGAGGACGGACCAGTTGGAAAAGCTTTTGCCAAGATGACCATTCTTTCAGTAGATAATGAAAACTACGCTTTGCCATCTAATCCCGAATTTTATATTGATGCAGCTATTAAGTATCCTATTGATATTAGTGTTGGTGCACACTATTTAGAGTATGATGGTACGGAAAAACAATTTGATGTTACGGCAAAAATTAATAACATCGATGTGCCATATAGCGTAATGTTTGAACAAGGGCATAGGCAATATAATAGTGCAATTGATGCTGGTGTTTACACTATGATAATTACAGTTGTCGATGAGTATGCAGGTAGAAAAGTTGTAGAAGAACCAATGCAAATAAATCGAATAGATACAACTTTAAGTATAGCAGGAAGGTTTACACAAACTTATGGAACATTTGAATTGTTTACAGCAAGTTTAGAAACTCCATATGAATTTAATGAAGCTGCAAGTTTAGAAATTACATATTCATTTAGTACAGCAATACCAGAGGCTGGTAATCATACAGTAACTGCATATTTTGCAGGAAGCAAAAACTATGAAGAAAAAACCATAATAAAACCATTCATTGTAGAAAAGAAAAAGATTACTTTAAAGATTTCAGAAAACAATGAATATGTATATAACGGCGAAAGACAAAATATTCGTTATAGCTTATCATCTTTTGCTGCAGCAGATAGAAACATTGTCACACTAAATTATGGAGAAAATAATCCTTCTTCAATCGGTGAATATTCTGTCAATGTTACATTGAATAATCCAAACTATATTCTAGAAAATGTAGTAGGACCTCTTGAGATGAGTATTGTAAAGGCTCCACTTGAGATATTTGTAGGCTATGTGTATGGAATTGAAGATAAAGAAATAGACTTTAATTTTGAATATATAGGTTTCGTTCCAGGTGAAGGTGCAGAAGATTTGGATAAGCTTCCAACAATTAGCAAAAAAGTTTATAAAGCAGGAAATTATGAAATTAAAGCTAGCGGTGCAGAATCTGAAAATTATGACATAAGCTATATCCCGTTTGAGCTAGAAGTATATAGGAAAAATTTAACATTGAAAACTAAAGGTGAAGAAGTTACTATTACAGGAATGTATGGTGGGAATTCTAGCGTTAAAGTAGAAGAAGTTACAGGCGACGTGTTCTTCAATGAATTTTTCAGATTGACAAATTCAGTTACAGCAGCTTACAGAGTTGAAGTAGTAGGAGAACAAAATACAGAAATTGATAATACTCCAAGGAAGGTATTGATTAAAAATAACAACATTAAAATAAATCCATTTGTTGGGGCATATTTTATAGATGCTCAAGGAAATAAAATAAAATTATCCAAACAAGATATTAGCAATGGTTATGTTGAAACAACCTTTGATGCAGATAGAGGATTTATCGTTGTTTATCAAAATCACTTATTATGGATAATCTTAGGTTTAAGTGTCCTATTGATAGTTGTGATAACCATACTAACAAAGGCATTAACTCGTAAACGTGGCTCACGCCTTGCTTCAAAGTACAGATGGCTCAGTTAAACATTAAAATTTTATAATAATATGTAAAAAAGTTTAGTAGCTTTTCAAAATGGTAAAACATTGTTTGTGTCGTGTTTCGCTTTGGAGTGGCTGTGATGAAAAAAAAGTAAAACTATTAATATAACAAGAGGAATAGCATATAAAAATACAGGGCAAACTAAATAAATACTTAATATGCATGTTTTTAGCTTTGATTTTACTCATAGCTTTTTTTGCAGTATCCAAAATTTCTATAACTGCATTAGCAAAATCGCCAGTTACAGTTTCTACAAGTAATGTTGGAACATACACATTTACAGGGGGAGAGCAAACAATTACTGGATTTACAGTAGATAATGATGAAACGATTTTACAGTTTTCGAATCATAAATTTACCGATGTGCCAGAGGGTGGAACTTTAAAAGTTACATATTGGGCAGCTGAAACTACAAACTATGATGCAGTGCCAGCAACAGATTTTGATGTAACGATAAACAAAGCTACAACAGTAATATATACCGATAGCATTGAAAGGTCATATACATATAACTCGAATACAAGAACAATCAATAGCGGAGCTTCGACTAATCAAGTTGCGACAAGTAGTGTTCCAGTAGCAAGTATTCAATATTCCAATAACCAATTTAGAGACGTTCCAGAGGGTGGAAAGAAAACGATAGTAATTTCTACTCTAGCAACACAAAATTATTTGGCAGGAAACGCAACTGTTGAAATAACTATAAATCCATTTCAGATAAGTGGAAATATCATCAATGTAAGTAAAGTATATGGAGAAAGCGAAGGAGTGCTAGACTTTACTATTCCAGCAGGGCAATTGCTTGGATTAGATACAAAAGAAGGTCTAGGAATAACATTAGGGAGAACCCCTGCTGGAAATGGTGTAGGAACATATACAATATCAAAAAATAGCCAAACAAGTAGAAACTATGCAGTCAATATGCCAAATGGAACATATACAATTTCACCTAAACCAATAACTCTAGTTGTTGAAAATAAAGAAAGTGCATATAAAGCTCCTAAGCAAAGTTTAAGTGTGAAGTTAGATGATGGGCATACATTGGTTGGTGGTGACAATTTAGAGATGCTTAAAGTTTTGTATTCTCCAATTAATGATACTTATGTTGGAGAATATCCAATTACGGCATATCAAAGTAGTGAAAAGAGCCCTAATTATACTGTAACATTTAAAGGCTCATATGGTGATGGGAATCAAGGTAAAGGCGTTTATAAAATAAATAAAATTTCAAGAACTTTAGTGAAATCTGAAAGTTTTGTTGAGGTGTTTACATATAATGGGGCACAACAAACAGCAGGGGGTGTTGTTTTATCTGAAGCAGACCCTGCAGGAGATCCAACGCTAGTATTTGTAGGAAATAAATTTACCGATTTTCCAGGAGGAGATGGAACTGTAACATTTACTGTTAGTGCAGCAGCATCTAGAAATTTTGATGCAGTTTCAGCGACATCATTTACTGTAACTTTAAATAAGAGAGCTGTAACTGTATTAATTGATTCTAAAACAAGAGAATATAAAAGCAATTTAACTGGAGGGCTAACATTTAGAATTTCATCTGCAACTCCACTTGCGCCAGGTCAATTGCCAGCTGTATTAAATGTTTCTCTTGAGTCATCTGTCATTTTTGGAAGTAATGCAGGAAACTATCCAATTATAGCTTCATATAACAATAGTAACTACAACGTAACTTTCAGTGGTGCATATGGTGATGGAAATCAAGGAAAAGGAAAGTATACGATAACTAAAGCTCCAATGTATATTATTGCAGACGGGAAACAAACAATATATGGTACTGATGTTAACTTAACATATACAATTGATACGCAAACTCCACTAAAACAGGGTGATACAAAGGAATACTTAAATGTGGTTTTTGAAAGAGATGAAGGCGCTGATGTCGGAACTTATAATATTTCATATGTTTCTGGAAATGATACAAATTATGCAATAGAAGTTAATGCTGATGCAAAATATAGAATTTTACCAAAGGCAGTTAATGTCTATATTATTGATAAGGAAAAAGTATATAACGCTGGAGAAGAAGAGTTAGAATATGGAATAGATGCAAACACACCGCTTGTATATGATGAAAATATAAGTGTGTTAAAGATTACATTAACAAGAGATATTGGCGAAATGGTTAATGTATATAAGATTAATGCAACTCAAGGTGCAGATAAGAGTAATAATTATACTGTAACATTTATTGGTTCATGGGGCGATGGAACAGAAGGAAAGGGAACATATACAATAAATAAAGCTCAATTAGAATTAAATATAAGTGGCGTTGAAGATGAATATACATATACAGGTAATCTGCAAACTGTAGATACTGGCGCCGTATTAGTTGATGAACAAGTAGGGCCATATCAAAGTACAATTCAATATTCAAATAATACTTTTACTACAGTAGCTGAAGGAAATGGCAAAAAGGTTAAAATTAGTATTGCGGGAAATCCGAACTATTTGGGAGATGAAAAGGAAGTAACATTAATTGTAACAAAAGCTGATACTGTAATATATACAAATACATTAATAAATGAATATACATATAATGGAGCTGAGCAAACGGTATTAGGCAGTGCCGTTACAAATCATATTGGTGTTAGCACTACTGTGCATTTTCAATATGATACTTTTACACAAGTACCAGAAAACTGCCCAGGTCAAAATTATGGAACTCACATTGTTAGGTTATATACCTACGCAAATGACAACTATAATGCAGGAGAGCAAGATTTTGAAATAACTATATTCAAAAAGCAATCTTTAATAAATATAGATTCTGTTGTTAAAGAATACACATATTCTCCAGCTGGCCATGAAGTAACTGGCGCAATATTAAATCATTCCGAAGCAAGCCTTGTATATGCAGGACACGAAATAACAGATGTTCCAACAAATTGTCCAGGTGAAGATTATGGAACACAATTAGTTACCGTAAGTGTATCATATAGTCGCAACTATACAAGTGTGTCAATGAGTTTCACTGTAAAAATAAACAAAGCTCAGCAAACAATAGATACATCCTTAATTCAAACTTCATATAAATCTGACCCTAGTCCATTCCCAATTGAAATTGTAAAAGATGGAATATACGGTTATGCAACTGTCCCTGATGAGGCACAAACAATATCATATAGTAATAATGTTTTTCAGAATAAAGAAGAACTTGAAGCAAATGGCAATGTGGTGATTACTGCTGTAGGAAATCAAAATTACATTGAAGTGGTAACAACAGTTTTGTTGGTTATAGATAAATATGTTCCTAAATTTAATTTAGATAATGTGACGACAAGTTTCATCTATACAGGTGACATTCAAAAAATTGAAAGTGGAGTGACGCTAGATGAAGGAACAGAATATCAAAAGGCAAATATAACATATTCAAATAATACTTTTGTAACTGTTGCACAAGGGAATGGAAAACAAGTGACAGTATCTGTGCCAGCAGATGGGGATTTTATAGCACATTCTGTAACTTTTCCAATAACGGTTTTAAGGGCAGACACTATAATTACAGTGCCAGAAGCGATAAATTATAAATACAATGGAAAGGAGCAAACAGCACAAGATTTTGCTTCTATTAACCACTTAGAAGGAGCTATAACATACTCATATAATACCTTTACCACAGTAGCTGAAGGGAATGCTTTAAATATTTTAATTACTGTAGCAGAAACAGCAAATTATAAAGCTGCTTCAATGCCAAATGTAAAAATAAATGTAGAAAAAGCTGACACTGAAATTAGCCTTGCATTGATGAGAACTACTTTTACATATAATGGAAATCTTCAAACGGCAGATGGTGCAAGTGTTAATCATACAGAAAATACTCAAATTACATATGAAAACAATACATTTACTACTGTAAGTGAAGGGAATGGTAAAGAAGTTACTATAAGAGCATCTGCAACTGCAAACTATAAATCTGCGGTAACTACAACTACCTTAACAGTAAATAAAGGCACATATGATATGTCTACAGTTGGATTTATTGATAAAGAGGTAGAATATAATGGTGAGTTGCATTCTTTAACAATTTTTGGGCAATTACCAGGCGAAGAAGAGGAAATAACAGTAACATATAGTTCAAATGGAGAAATAAATGCTGGCACTTATCCTATCTCAGCAAGCTTTGAAGGAGATTCAAATAATTATAATTCAATCCCCTCTCTTAATGCCACATTAACCATAACAAAGGCAACATATGATTTTTCAAACTGTATGTTCTCAAATAAAGAATATACCTATAACGGCAAATATCAAAGCATCGTATTTGAAGGAAATATTCCCGAAGGCTACGATGGCTCAGTTCCAAAGATTGAATATGATGGATCTCTTAAAAATGTTGGAAGTATTGAAATTACTGCAACAGTAAGCTCTTTATCTGATAATTATGAAATAAAAGTTACAGAATATTATGCAACATTGACAATTAGCAAAAAAGGAATTGATGTTTCTAAAACTGCAAACAAAAGATATTTTAGTTCATATGAAAATGTAGACACTATAAATTTAACATCAGAATATTATACAATAAGTGGACTATGTACGGGGGATGATGTTGACCTAACATACACTGCTGAATTTGAAGATAAAAGTGCAGTTGGAAAAGCTTTCATACGAATGCTAGTTACTGCAATAGATAATATTAACTATGAACTACCAGTAATGCCTTACGAAATACAAATAGATGCAGCAATTGTATATCCTATAAATTTAAATATTATTACAACATCGTTTGTATTTGATAATACACCTAAAGTTATGCCAATAAGTGCAAAAATAGCTGGATATGATATTGATGAAAATAATATCAGCATTCACTTCAGACAAGGTAACGATGTCATGACAGAAGCGATAAATGCTGGTACATATACGATGGTTGTCACAGCTATAGATGAGTATGCAGGAGTAAAAACCGAAGAGTTAGATATGATAATAGAACGGGCGCCATCGAACATAATTTTATCTGGTAACTTTAATCAAATCTATACTCAGTTTGAGCAATTTGCAGCAAGTTTACAAGTAGATGCTGATGATGGCACTGCTCATAGGATTCATATTTCATATTCCTTTAGAACATCAATACCTGTTGTTGGAACTCATAGTGTTAGTGCTAGATTTGATGGCTCTTTAAATTATGAACCAAGTGAAGTAAGTAGGTATTTTAGTGTGTCGCCAACAAAGGTTAGCATATCATTTAGAGAAAATAATAGGTATCCATATACTGGACGCGAGCAAAAAGTGGAGTATACTCTAACTAATCAAAATCCAGATGACAAAGATATTGTTTTAGTAACTTATGGCACTAATAATCCTATAGGTTTAGGGGAGTATGGCGTTAATTATGTAGTGAATAATCCAAACTATGAAATTGTAGGAGTATTTGGTCCTCAAAGCATAATAATTACAAAAGCAAGGTTGGAAATTTCAATAAAACCTATTGTAGCACTAGAAAATAAAAAGCTTGAATTTGAATTTGAATTCAAGGGTTTTGTAGCGGAGGATACCGAAGGCGTGCTAAAATTTAGCCCCAAAATAGATGGAGATACTTTTGCGGCTGGCAGTTATACCATTGTTCCTTATGGCGCAAGTGCAGACAATTATAATATTGTATATAAGCCATATAATTTAATTGTTTATCAAGAAAACTTAACTACTAGTGTAGGTAATAAAGGAAGTATTACAGTTACAGGGCATTATGATTCAAATTTCGAGTTAGATGTTAAACCGGTAGCTGGATTTGACTTTTTCGATTCAATGTTTAAGTTCTCAAACATTATTCAAAATGCATATAGAGTAGAGGTTGTTGGAGATGGCGAAGCTCCTGAAGGTACAAGGTTAATATATCAAGATGAATCACTTAAATCTTCAATTTTGAATGGTGCATACTTTATCAATGACAAAGGAGAAAAGACAAAGCTTGCAGCAAGTGATCTAAGAGATGGGGTTATTGAAACAAAGTTTGCAGGTCAAAGTGGATATATCGTAGTATATAGAAACTATACAGTAGTTTATGTGATTGTTATTGTGGCAGTTGCAACAGCTTTAATTATTTTATATCTAACTGCAAAGACTGGAAGACGCGGTTCTCCTAAGACAAAAGGCTTTAGAAAATATCGTTAATTTTTAAATTAAGCAATCTCGAATTTAATAATTTTTATAAAATGTTATTTGAAGTAAATTAAATAATAAAAGCATTTTTTAAAGTTTGACGATTTAAATTTATCCAAATATTACAAGTTTTTAGGCATTTTCAGTTAAAAAACATTAGTTTTATGTTTTTTATGTGTTTTTTTAGGAAATAATAAAAAATTTCATTAAAATGGTTGCAATATTAGAATTATTCTTATATATTATATGTAACATGGGCAACACAAAGGTTGTATATAACATTTTATATATATAACATTTGTACTCAATATAAAACTTAATATTCTGGGAAAGAAGAGAGGCATTGACGCAATGCGTCGTTTTTGCACACTCTAAAGGTTTTGTATATGCTCTTTGAGGTAGAAAAGTTTAATGGGGGCAAAGCATATAAAAACGCAAGCTAGAAAACTTAATAAGTATATTTTATACATTCTCATAGGCTTAGTACTGCTTATGGCTATTTTTGCTATTCCAAAAACTTCAATTAAAGTATTTGCATGGCAAGCTCCTGGGCATAGTTGGAATTTCAGACATTTTACTGGAAATAATCCAGCTATGGATAATGACCCACAAACTTCAATGGGGAGTGGCAATTTTAATGGTATGTCTAATATGATGCTCTCTAATGTTGGTTTGTATAATTTATATGATACATCGTATACACAAGCTGGTGCAGGTGTTAATGATTTATATAGATTGCAAGCCTTGGATGTAGAGGCCTCTTCTGGACCAAATCATCAAGAATGGTGTAGTGGCAGTGCTTGGCTTGCGCATGGTTCAAAAAGTTGGGTTTCTAACTTTGGAAGCGGGCAGCCAACTTCATTTTTCAAAGGTGACTATTCTAACTTGAGTGGACAATATATGTACAATAAAAACACTCATAGAACTATTTTCTTTACAACCATAAAGTTATCTCCAAATATTATTAATGGTTTAAAAAACGGAACTATTGAAATAATATTTTCTGCATATGGAGAAAATAAGAATTATTTTGATGCTACTCACCAAGTAAGTACTGATCAATATACTGGTTCATTTATAACTCTTGGAAAATATGCATTACCAGCTACAGGTGATGAACCAGTAACTCACCAAAACAATAAATATATATATGATTCTACTTCTTGGCGCGATTTGCATAATTTCCAAACAATTTATGGAAACAATTCAGGTGATGCATATTATCAAATTTTAGATGTTCCAGGAGGCACACAGCGAGCAACAGGAGTAGGGGGACTTGGTAACCTTTATAATGGTGGCGGAAGGTCATATTTTGTTTCAAAACTTGGGCATAACAACAAGGCATATCCAACAGGGAGTGGAATTGATGAGTATGACTCTATTAGAATAGGTATGTATTTCATTAGGTATGTATTTCATAGATGGGAAAAGCGAGTCTACTCAAATTCTTAACTCTGGTATGTACAATATGCAACTTGAAGTAAGATCAAAAGCACCAATTACAGTAACCTTTGATAATCAACAAAAAGAATATGGTGATCCAAATCCAGCAATGACTGCAACAGCAACAGGACTTATTGGCAGTGACACTGTAACTAGTGTGACAGGCAGTTATAGCTGCGACGCAACATCACCAGTGGGTAGCTATACGGGTAGTGCTACAGGCTATACTTTAACAAATGGAAATCAAGCTTACTATCCAAATGTTACTTTTGTAAATACTAGTCCCACTTTGACTGTTAATCAACGGAACATATCAATAACCTCGCAAAGTTTAAGCAAACTTTATGGAGCAGCAGATCCTACCCATACATATACTGTTACTTCTGGAAGTGTAGTTAATGGTGATACTATTGGACAGATAACTAGAGCTAGCGGAGAAACGGTCGATACTTATGCCTATTCTTTAACTTCGCCTAACTCGAATTACAACATAACATTTACTTCTACAAATTTTACAATCAATAAAAGACCAGTGACAATTACACCAGATGCCTTATCTAAAGTACAAGGAAATTCTGATCCTACTTTGACATATGCCACAAACTTAGGTTCATGGGCACCTCTAACTGGTGCTTGGGCTGATTTTGCAGGTGAATTATCTAGGGATCCTGGTGAAACTCAAGGTACATACAATATTTTACAAAATACCCTTACAAATATAAACAACTCAAACTATGATATAACTTTTACAAGCGGTGTTAAATTTACAATTACAGCGCCAAAAGCAACAAGAACCATAACTTATACAGGACCTTCATCATTACAATATAATGGTTCACTACAAGCATTTACTGGAGCAACATTAAGCCATTCAGATGATAATGATACGATTAGTTATAGCGGTAATACATTTACCGACGTTCCAGCAAGTGGCAAATTAAACTTTACGATTTCGGCACCAGAATCTACAAACTATCAAGCTTGCAGTTTGGATGTTGAAGTATCCGTTACAAAGATAGCTTTAACAATAGCAATAAATAATGCAACAAGTGTATATAGGGCAACATTAGATACATTAACTTCATCATTAACCACTGGAACTTTAGCAGGTGGTCAAGATGCAGGCAAGACATATAATGTTGTTTTGAATCTAAATTTAACAACCACAGCAACAACAACATCAAATGTCAATACATATCCTATAAGTGGCAATTATACAAACGGAAACTATGATGTAACTTTTACAGGTTCATATACGGGTGGAACTCAAGGCACTTATACAATTACGAAAGCAACTCCAGTTATTACAACGACAGGCGTAAATAAGACATACAAATATAACGGATTAGAGCAAGAAGTAAATAGTGGAGCAACAACAGATCAGGTTGGCGATTATATTTCTCCAATTGCATATAGCAATAACAAATTTACAAATGTAGGTACAGGCACACAGGTAGTAACAATTTCAACAGCAGAAAACCAAAACTATAATGCAGCAACTACAACTGTAACTATAACTATTTCTAAGATTGCCTTGACAGTATCAATTGCTGATAAAACAAGTGTATATAAAGAATCAATAGTAGAATTAACATCAACATTAACAACTGGAACTTTAGCAGGTGGGCAAGATGCAGGCAAGACATATAATGTTGTTTTAAATTTAACTTTATCAACCACTGCAACTTCAAGTTCAAATGCAAACACATATCCAATAACAGGAAGTTATACAAACGGAAACTATGATGTAACATTTACTGGTTCATATAGTGGAAATACTCAAGGCACATATACAATTGCAAAAGCAGATAGTGTTGTAAGTGGAACTTTGGGACCATATACATATACAGGGTCACAACAAACAATTAATGGATTAACCTTAAATCACACGGAAACAACAATCCAATATAGTAATAACACTTTTACAAATGTTCCAGCAGGTGGAATACAACAAGTAACCTACCATGTAGCACCAACCACTAACTACAATGGAATTGGAAATACCACAGTCGATGTAACAATTAATAAAGCAGACAGTGTAATAAGCGGTTCATTAGGTACATATACATACAATGGAAGTGAGCAAACAATAACAGGACTAACTTTATCTAAAGGTGATGGAACGATAGTATATATAAACAACAAATTTACAGATGTGCCAACAACAGGAACACAAAAAGTAAAATACAGTGTAGCAGCAACAAACAACTATAATGGAATCGCAGAAACTGAAGTTGATGTAACTATTTCTAAGCTAGCTATAACAGTAACGATAGAAGATAAGAGCAGTGTATATGGTTCAGGGTCTTTAAGCACATTGACATCGACAGTACCAGCAGGAGCATTGGTAGGACAAGATGCAAGTGGTTCACATATTACAGTATTAGGAATTAGTTTATCAACTGATGCAAAAACAAATTCAAATGCAGGCACCTATGCAATAAGTGGATTATATGATAGTGGTAACTATGCAGTAACTTTTTATGGTTCATATAGTGGAAACACTCAAGGTACATATACAATAGATAAAGCAGATAGTGTAATAAGTGGAAATTTAGGTACATATACATTTAGTGGAGCAGAGCAAACGATAACAGGACTAACGTTATCTACAGGTGATGGCACGATAGTATATACAAACAACAAATTTACAGATGTACCAACAACAGGAACACAAAAAGTAAAATACAGTGTAGCTCCAACGACTAACTATAATGGAATAGCAGAAACTGAAGTAGAAGTAACGATAAACAAGGCATCTACAGTAATAGTAACGACTGGAGTAAACAAGACATATACATATAATGGATTAGAGCAAGAAGTAAATAGTGGAGCAACGACAGAGCAAGTAGGAACAGCAGGTGTAGCAGTAGCTGCTATAAAATACAGTAACAATACTTTTATAAATGTAGGTACAGGCAAGCACACAGTAACGATATATACAGATGCAACCCAAAACTATCTAGCAGGAAACACGACAGTAGAAATAACGATATCAGCAAGAGAAATCACAGTAACGATTGGAGATAAGGGCAGTGCATATGGAGCTGATATAGTAACATTGACTTCTAGTGTAACAAGTGGAAGTTTAGCAGGTGGACAAGATGCAGATAAGACTCATGTTGAAGTATTGAACTTAACTTTAAGTACTACAGCAACAAAGACATCAAATGTAGGCACATATCCAATAAGTGGGTCATATGATAATGGGAACTATGCTGTAACATTTAGCGGTTCATATACAGAAAACACTACAAAAGGGACATATACAATAGGGAAAGCGTCAGTAACTGCAACAATATCTGATGCAAGTAAGACATATGGTCAAAACGATCCAACATTTGATTTTGTAGTAAACTCAGGTCTAGTAAATGGTGATGAAAAAGCAGCTTTAGGCATCACATTAGAAAGAATAAACACATCAAATGCAGTAGGTGAATATACAATTACGAAAGCATCGCAAACAAATAATAATTATGAAGTAACGATGACAAGTGGCAAATTGACCATAAATGCAAAAGCGATAGAGATAAAAGTAGAAGATAAGACAAGCATATATGGTTCAAGTGTAGCAGATTTAAGCTGGGTATTAAATACTGGTTCTAGCATGGCATATGAAGAAGTAGCAAGTGCAGTATTGGTAATTAATTTAAGTTGTGCAGCATCAAGCAGTTCAAATGTAGGCGAATATGCAATAAGTGGAGCAGTAGATGCAACTTCATCAAAGAATTATTCAATCAGTTTTGTAGGAACATATGCAAGTGATAATACAAAAGGCACATATGAAATAACACCAGCGACAGTAGATGTCACAATCTCAAATGCAAGCAAGACATATGGTCAAGATGATCCAAGCTTTGGCTTTACAGTAACATCAGGTTTAGTAAATCCAGATACCGCATCTTCGTTGGGATTAACATTAGTAAGAGCAAATAGTACAGTACAAACGGTAGGCACCTATGCAATAACGAAAGATAGTCATACAAATAATAACTATCTTGTAAATGTTACCCAAGATGGTGTATTTACTATAAATGCAAAAGCGATAGAGGTAAAAGTAGAAGATAAGACAAGCGTATATGGTCAAGCGGTAGTAGATTTAAGTTGGGTATTAAATACTGGTTCTAGCATGGCATATAGTGAGGATGCAAGCACAGTATTGGTAATTAATTTAGCATGTGGAGTAACGACAAGTAGTCCAAGAGGAACATATCCAATCACAGGAACAGTAGATGAAAATTCATCAGATAACTATAGTATAAGTTTTGTAGGTTCATATGCAAGTGACAATACAAAAGGCACATATGAAATTACTCAAAGAGGAGTAACAGTAAAAGCAAATTCTGACAGTAGAATATATTGGTCAATGAAACAAGAAGATGAAACATATTCTGCAACAATAACATATGCAGGTGACTTTGACCCAGCAACAGCAGGGGAAGGAATTGTAGCCGTTAATGTAGTACTAGAAAGAGAAAATGGCGAGGATGTTAATACATATTCAATACTAGCAAGTGCCGATATGGCAGCAAATAATCCAAACTATGATATTACATTCACAGCTGGCACATATGAAATTACAAAGTTTAATATTTCAATTACACCAACAACTGGTCAAAGCAAGACATATGGAGATGCAGATCCAGCAACATATACATATGAAGACTTAATATATCCAGAAGGCACAGGATATGCAACATTAGTTGGTGCATTAGGAAGAGCTGCAGGAGAAGATGTAAATACCTATGCATACAATATTGATTCATTCAAAGCAGTAGACAATCCAAACTACAACATAACTTTGGTAGAAGGTAAAACATTTGCAATTAATAGAAAGTCAGTAACAATTACCCCAACTGCTTTATCTAAACAATATGGAAATCTAGATCCAGAATTGACGTTTGGAAACAATTTAGGAGAATGGAAAGCATCAAGTGACAGTTGGGCAGCGATAACAGGAGTGTTATCAAGAATTCCTGGCGAAACAGTCAATACATATGCTATTACTCAAGGTGAAGTAACAAATGCAAATAATGGAAATTATGACATAACCTTTGTAGATAGTGTTGTATTTACAATCACAAGAAGGGATGTAACAATTACTCCAGATGATAATCAAGGTAAAGAATATTATTCATGCCTACAAGCAGATGAGGGTGCTTTAACATATACTCATACATCATTGAAAGATGTGAGTTTTGTAGACTTTACACCAGATGTGTTAGATGGAAAACTTGCAAGAGTAGAAGGAGAAGATGCTGGTAATTACTTAATTAATTTAGGAACATTAATAAATTATAATAATCCTAATTACAACTTAAATATAGATGCAGTTAACTATGTAATTAGCAAGTTTAAGGTTCAAGTAACAGCAGATAGTGGAAAAGAAAAAGTTTATGGTGAAGTTGATCCAGTATTTACATATACAACTGATAGCATGCCAGCGGTTGAAGGGTATAAAGCTTTAGAGGGTGCATTAACTAGAAAGAATTTAACCATACAAACCGTCGGAGATTATCAAATATTGCAAGGTACTTTAACAAATACCAAAAATTCTAACTATGATATCACTTTTGTATCTGCATCTTTCCAAATTACTAAAAAAGCAGTAACTATTACGCCAGATACTCTATCTAAACAATATGGAAATCTAGATCCAGAATTGACGTTTGGAAACAATCTAGGAGAATGGAAAGCTGATGAGACAGGTAGCTGGGCTGCGTTTGTAGGGCAACTATCTAGAAACGACGGCGAAATTGTAGGAGAATATGGCATTTTACCAGGTACACTTGTAGAGTATAATAATCCAAACTACGATATCAACTTCATTGACACAGTTAAGTTTACAATTACTAGAAGAGATATAACTGTAACACCAAATTCTAATCAAAGCAAAGAGTATTATGAGTGTTTGCAAGTTGCAGAATCTGACTTGACATACACCCATAGTGCATTAAAAGATGCTAATTTTGAAAGCTTTACACCAAAAGCTTTAGAGGGAACACTTGCAAGAGCAGAAGGCGAGGATGCTGGAGATTATTTAATTAATTTAGGTACATTAACAAATGATAAAAACTCTAATTACAACATAAGCATTGAAACAGAATATTACGTAATTAGACCATTTGAAGTTGAAATAACTCCAAATAGTGGACAAGAAAAAGTTTATGGTGAAGTTGATCCAGTATTTGCATATACAACTGATAGGATGCCAGCAATAGAAGGATATAAAGCTTTAGAAGGAAAACTAACTAGGGCAAACATAGATGAACAAAATGCTGGTAATTATCAAATTTTACAAGGAAATCTTACAAACGCAAAAAATTCAAACTACAACATTACATTTTCAGTGTCAGTGGTAACTTTCAAGATTAATCCAAAGTTCATTGAAATTAAAATCGCAGATAAAAGTAGTCTAGAAGGTGATGAGCCAGTCCAATTGACATGGACGTTAAATGATGGCTTCTCAATGGCTTATGAAGAAAATGCTGAAACTGAGCTAATAATAACTTTGGTTGCTATTGATGTAACATCTAGCTCTGCTGTTGGCGAATATGAAATTATCGGAACAGTTGAGGCTAGCTCTTCTAATAATTATTTGATTACGTTTGTTGGAAATCATATAGATGGCGATAAGGGTATTTATACAATTATAGCAGCAATGCTTTTAAATCCTGTATTTAACTTAAGTTACTTTAATACACACATATACACATATACAGGTGAGACTCAAACAGTTGGTAGTGGAGCAATACTAGAAATCGGAACAGCTAACCAAAAAGCAAATATAAAATATTCAAATAATACATTTACAACAGTAAGTGAAGGAAATGCATTACTAGTTAAAGTCTCTGTTGAGGCAGATGGAGAATATAATGCATATTCTACTACTTTTAGAATTAAAGTTCAAAAAGCTGAGACACAAATTAATTTATCTTCAATGAAAACAGTGTTTACATATAATGGACAACTTCAAACAGCTAGCGGTGCAAAAGTAAATCATTTAGAGAATGCAAATATCACATACGAAAATAATACATTTACAACTGTAAGCGAAGGAAATGGAAAGGTTGTTAAAATCAAAGCTGCAGCAACAGCAAACTATAAAGCTAAAGAAGCAACTGTTACTTTAACCGTAAATAAGGCAACTTATGATTTTTCTCATTGTACATTTGAAAATCAAGAAAAAGAATATAATTGTGAAGAACAAATGATTGAAATTGAAGGAAAGCTTCCTGTAGGTTTTGATGGCTCTAAACCAAAAGTTGAATACATTGGTTCCCTTAAAAATGTTGGATGCGTTGAGGTTAAAGTAAAAATAACATCAACATCAGAAAACTATATGATACCTGAAATTGATGCTGAACGTTGTGCAATGCTTACAATTTGCAAAAAGAGGATTACCATTTCTGTTAAACCTTTCTTAGCAATAGAAAACAAAAAATATAATTTTGAATTTGATATAGATGGTTTACAAGGCACTGATACTATGGAGATATTTGATGTTAAACCAGAAGTAGAGGGTTATGGCACTTCAATAGAGGTTGAGGCTGGTAGATATACAGTTAAACCGTTTGGTGCAAGTGCAACCAATTATGAAATTTCATATTTGCCATATACTTTAATAGTGCATAAAGAAAACTTAACATCAGATTTAGGAAATAATGTAGACCTTACAATTACAGGATATTATGATCCTAGCTTCCAATTAGAAGTTACTCCAGATAAAGATTTTGAATTTGATGACCCGCTATCAAAGATATTACATATCGTACAAAAATCATACAAAGTAAGAGTAGTTGGCGGTGAAGGATTAGAACTTCCAGAAAGTATCAAATTAATATATAGGGACAATACACTTAAATCTTCTATTTTAAATCGTGCATATTGGATAAATGAAAATGGTGAAAAGATTAATCTTTCAGCCAAAGATGTTGTTAAGGAAGGATTCATTGAAACAAAATTTACAGGTGAAAGTGGAGAATTAATAATATATAAAGACTATACAGTAATTTATATAATAGCTTCTGTAAGCATATTGGTTTTCTTAGTTGTTTTATACTTAATCTATAGAGAATATAGAGATAAGAAAAAAAGAGCAGCACAAAAAGCAGAAGCTACCGAAGAGGCAAGAAAGGCAAATATAAGGAAAAATGTAAAGAGTAAAGAGGATAAACAACCTAAAGTCAAGGAAGATAAAAACAAAACGGTTGAACTTAAAGATCAAAAAGATTTGCCAAAAACTGAAGAATCAAAAGATTCAAACGAAAAAAAAGAATAATTAATTTATATTAATCAAATATATTTTTTAAAAAGCTGTATAATATAGGTAATAAATATGGTTAATATAAAGAGTATATTATGAAAGTGGCGTTAATTTTAAACGGTGAGAATTTAGATACCCAAATAAAAGAAGATATAATCATTTGTGCAGATGGTGGCTATAGGCATGTAGTAGATAAAAAAGTGCATGCTATTATTGGCGACTTTGATAGTTTGAAAATTAAACCTGAGGCTGAAAATATAATAGTGTTACCAGTAAAAAAGGATGTTACAGATGGTGAACAAGCCATTGAATATTGCAAAAGTATTGGAGCTACAGCAATTTCTATTTATTCATTTGCAGGCGGAAGATTAGACCATCAAATCGCAAATATACATTTGTTACTTAAGGCATATAATCTTGAAATGGAAGCAATAGCTAGAAGCAAAAAAGAAGATATATATTTGTTGACTAGCAAACTTTCAATAGATGTGGCGATAGGGGATTATATTTCAATTATCCCATGTGATAAAAGTTGTGTTTTAAAAACCTCAAAAGGTTTGTATTATAAAACAGAAAATTTAGAATTAAACATAAATAAAATAGGACTTGGCATTTCAAATTATTCAGTGGAAAATAAAGTTTATATAGAAATATTAGAGGGAAAAGCTTTAGTGTTTCATAATAAATCAAAATAGTATTTTTATAAAATAAGCCAACCTAAAATATTAAAATAAATGCAGTTTAAGAGACTGTTTTTTTATTGTTATTCATTTTTGTTATCTTCTTCTAGCGGTTCATTTACATTAAGATTTGCTGTAGTTTTATCCATAATAGCAAGGAATGATTTATTGCTTAGGAGAAATGCACCAGCAACTAGTGTAACAGCCAAATCAGCAAAAACAAAAGAGTTATATAAAAAGCTCCAAGCAACAGGCCCTAGAATTATATTACCTTCACTATTTAAGTTCTCATCTACATATGACCCCCAGACAAAAATGCCAGCAACAACACTTGAAAGATATCTTATAATGACACTAATTAATGCACCAATGATAAAGTTTAAAATTGTTAATTTTCCTTTAAATACTTTATATTCATTGAATATTCCTGTTATTCCAATTGCAGCAAAAGCAATAGGATAATCTAAGAGAAATTGCATGGGATGGACAAAATAAGGTGCTTGGAAAAATTGCAATATTCCATAAATAAAACCAGCTAAAATTCCGCGCCTTATTCCAAACATATATGAATAAAGCATCAGAGGCAATAGGCTTGCAAAAGTTATTGAACCACCCTGTGGCAAAGAGAAAAATTTGACATAAGATAGGGCAAAACTAAGAGCAATTAAAACTGCTCCATATACTACGGAATTTGTTTTGTTTATTTTCTTTTTTCTTCCTAAAAGAAGCACTATTAAGACTAAAGCTATAATTAAAACAAAAGTATAAATATATAGTTGAGCTTTACCACCTGTTGATGAAGCAAGACCCCATGTTTGTATGCCATCAAACTCAAAAAACTTTCTACCACTGCCAAGAGTTTTAGCTAAAACTAAAGAGCCAAGTGTAGATATAACCGCAATTGAGTATCCAATTGTTATGCCTAAAGTTACCTTTTTAAAAGATTCAATATAATATGGCTTTTTGTTTTTAATATAAAAACCAATGATGATTAATACAATTGCTAGCGCTATTGTGATGGCAAGAGCAAAATATCCTGCAACATCTAATGCATACTGTAAAGAAGCTTTTATAGCATCATTAATACTTGAAATAGAAGTGTCTTGAAATGGTTTTAACATAGATTCTCCTTTGCTAGAGAGTAAAAAACCTAAAGAGATTATCTTTAGGTTCAAAGCATTTTTTGCTTTCTTTCGTGCGCATTACCGCAATCAAGTTCGAGGGTGTAATCTCAGGCCACTTGGCCACCCCTAGCATATATTTAATTTTGTAACTTTATGATACGGTTTTTTCTAGTTTATGTCAAGATATGAGGTGATTAAAAACTGTAAAGGTCAAAACAAAAAGAGATGCTGCAAACTAGCATTTAGATAAAATACTATACAATAAAAGTAAAATCTATTATAATAAACAAAGTTAAATATTTTGAGTTAAGGAATAAGCATGAAGAAATTTATAGCAATAATTAGTTTAGTTTTGATAATAGCAATATTTGCTGTTTCATTAACAGGTTGCGGAAAGGACCCATTTTTAACATCAGCTGTTTGGTCAGACTATGAAGTTTTGACATATGAAATTATTGAAAAAGAACAAAAAATAGGTGAGATGCAAGTAACTATTGAAAAGCTAGGTGCTGGTCAATATAAATTAAAAGATAGTGAGACCAATGCATTTGCAGTAGCATCAGGCACCATGGTAACGAAAGTAGCAAAAGATTTAGATGGAAAGGAGATATTATATTCTGCTTCTTTGGCAGAAAATTTTGTTCCAGTAGCAAGCTATAAAAAGATAGATTCTAAAGATAAAAAGATAGAAACTCGTACAAGATATTCTAAAAGCTATTACTATTATGCTAACAATGGCGGTGCTGAAAAAAGAACTAAAATAAAGAAAAATGTATTAGATAATGAGAACCTTTTTGAGTTTATTCGTTGTCAAGAACTAGAAAGATCCTTTAATCAAGTTTTGACTACTGTAGATGCACAAACCGGAGCAACTGAAAAGATATCTATTGCTGTTAGTGGAGAAGGGCAATTAGTAAAATCTTTCACATATAATGATATAGATGAAAATGAAAAAACTGTTATGAAAGGGGCAAAAGTGTATAACGTTGTTGTTGGGAAATCAACTGAGCCAAAAGGAAAGTCTATAGTTTTACAATATATCTATAAAGATGCATTTAATCCCTTAGTCAAAGGCGGAATAAATAAAACATCATATTTCCCATTAGTGCGCATTGAAGAAAATAATTTGACATATAATTTAACATCTATTAAATTTGGCAAATAATAAATTGTAATTTAGATAATATGAAAAGGGGACCCTCGTGAGTCCCCTTTGTTGTTTTTATATGTGTCTTTTTGTATTAGTTTATGAAAAATTAGGGTCTTGTAGTATTTTTGTTAAAAGTTAAGGTTATATAGCTTCTGCTTCTACTTTTTCAACGGCTTCTTCTTCACTTTTTTTCTTTTTAGGTAGTGGTTTTGAATCACCGTGTTTTACGAAGAACATCAATACTATTGCTAATATGACACAACATAGTGAGTAGAGGAATAGATATCTACTACCATACTTATCCATAAATATACCTGCGATAAATGGTGTTATTGCTTGCGCACTCATAGTTGCGGTGTAGTATAACCCAGTGTATTTTCCAACATCACTTGCAGAGGAAAGCTCAACTACCATTGGGAAGGTATTTACATTTGCAATTATTAAACCAAATCCAGCTATTAGATAGAATACTGTAAAGAGATATACGCTTGCTTTTCCAGGCATTGCAGCAAATAAGAATATTAGTAAAAATGAAAGTACGGCAAGTCCAAAACCTAATATGATGGATTTTCTTCTACCAATCTTTACAGCAAGCATTCCTACAGGAATAAATGCGATTGCAGATATGCCCATGCTTATACCAGAAACTATAGAGGCCCATCCCGGTGAAACTAATAAAGTTTTAGTTAAGAAAATTGACAGTGTCGAGCCTACAGCATTATATCCCATAAACCACATAAATATTGAAGCTAGAATTAAGAAAAATGAAATCATTTTAGCTCTTTTTAATTCAGCAGGATCTGCCGCTACTTCAGACACTAGCGTTCCATCTGCTTTAACAAGCTCTTCGTCAGTGTCATCGTTTGAAATTCCATATTCTGCACAAACTTCTTCACATTCTTTGAGTAGTTTTTTCTCATTTACTAAAAGCATAAAGCCTACTAATAGTAAAGCCATTGCACAAGCTACTGCAACAAATATAGCAATAAAGCCTGTAGGATTTATCATTAGAGTAATGGTGTAAATAAGGAAAGAAATAGCTCCACCAATTCCACCTGCTAAATTGATAATAGCATTAGCTTGGCTTCGTAGTGGTTTAGGAGTGACATCTGGCATTAAAGCAACTGCGGGTGATCTAAATGTAGCCATTGCCACTAGGACTAAAAATAGTATAATCATATATATTACAAGGGATGCTACATGATTTGTTTTTGCAGAAACACCAACTTCATTGCTTGCAAAGTTATTAATTCCCGCTTGAACAAAATTTTTGTAGTTTGTTGAAATAGCAGGATTTCCTTTTTTATCAACATTTGGAGTTCCTGTTAGGTCTTCAGCATCTTTAAAGTTTGTAAATGGATTTGTAGCAATTCTTAGATAATGCTCTTTTGTTTTGATGCCTGATTTTTCCATATAATCATGATCAGCATAGTCTGAATTTTCTTTTCCTTTTTCATATAAAAATTCATAGATTTCAGTCTGGTTTTTAAATTCATGCTTTCCATCTAAAGTTTTGTATGAATAGCCTGCAACATGAGTTTGAGTGATTTGTTCTCTTAATGCCATACCATCTTTTAAAGCTCTATTTGCAGAAATTGGGACAAAAATCATTAAAACGCAAGATATAATTGTTCCTATGAAAATATATGGAGTTCTTCTACCCCATTTTGTGTTTGTTTTGTCGGATAATTTGCCAAACAGTGGAAGCATAAACAAAGAGAGTAAATTATCAAGTCCCATGATTAATCCTCTCATTGTATGGGAAAGCCCAAAAGCATTTTCTAAAAGTAGTGGGATAACAAAGTCATATGCACCCCAGAAGGTCATAACTATTGCAAAGGCAAAGCCGACTTTAATGGTGTTTTTTACATTTAATTTCATTCGATCCTCCAAAATATTTTAAACTAGCTACAATAATTATATGTTAATAAAGGTAAAGTTTCAACAGTAAAAAATTTATTATATAAAATTTAAAAGCAAATCAATTTAGTTATCTAGTATTGTGTTTTGGTTTTTAAATTAAGAAACAAATATATTCTAAAAAGTTAATATCTTTGGTAAAATGTAAACATAGAAAGAAAAAGAGGAGAAAAGATAATGGCAAAAAAGATTTTATCAAAAAGTACAGCAAAAAAAGCAATAAGTAAGTTGGGGGTAACTGGAATAATTATTGTTTTAATTATTGCTATTACTGTAGTAGCTTTAGCTTTTAGCCCAGTAGGGAAGGCTGCTGCAGATTTTATAAAGAAAAATTATTTAACAAAAGTTGAAGTGCTAACTTCAAACTTTAATCCAATAACCATTGGTGATGCGAAACTTAAAGTGCATTTTATAGATGTTAATCAAGGTGATGCAATTTATATAGAACTTCCCGATGGCAAAGATATGCTAATAGATGGTGGATCTAAAACTCCAGTAGCTGTCCGCACAGAATTTGTTGACTATATAGCTAATCTTAAGGGTTCTGAAACAAAGCTAGATTATTTGGTAGTAACACATCCTGATACAGATCACTACAATATGTTAAAGCCTATTTTAGAAACATATGAAATTAAAAACATTTACTATCATGATGTTGAAAAGAATAACACATATAAAGAATATATGGGTTTATTTGATGTGGAAGGTGCAACTTTACATAAAACTGGCCCTAATGCAACTTCAGGAGTTTGGAAAACAATAAAATATGAAGATGCTACAAATGGATATACCATAAATATGTATTCAATTGGATATGATACTTTAAATACTGAAAATCCCGATGAGTATGATGCAGATGAAAGTAATGGAATGTCTATAATGATGAGCATTAAATACAATAATAGAAAGATTATGCTAACAGGCGATGCTATTGTAGAAACCGAAGAATGGTTAATGCCATTTTTAAGCGATACTTATGATTGCGATGTTTTAAAGGTTGGGCATCACGGTTCTTCATCATCAACATCTGCTGAGTTTTTAGATAAGATAAAGCCTGAATATGCAATAATTTCATCAGATAATGGCAAGGAGCATGATCATCCAAGACCTACGGTTATGAATAGACTATATGAAAGAGGAATAGTTACATATTCTACTAATCATCATGGCCATATAGTTTTAGAAATAGATGAAGATGGAGAATTTGGTTTTAGAACTCAAAATGTCAAAATGGTTCAAAATAACACATTGCCAAGAGATCCTAGATATATAGCACCATAATTTAGTAACGGTGGTAGAGAAGATATAAAATTGTAAACTAGTAAATGTTGTAGAGTAAACATAATATAAAATCATAGACTAGTAAATATATAAAAATTATGTAAGCACTTTGACTTTTTGAGTTGAAGTGCTTAATTTTTGTTTTGTAAAAAGTTGAGATATTGCTTTGGTGTAATGCCAAATTCTTGTTTAAAAGCTCTAAAATAATGTGTGTAATCACCAAAACCTACTTGAAAGCAAGCTTCTTTTATACTTATTCCTTTTGCAAGTAAGGTTTTTGATAATGTAAGGCGTTTTTTTATAATAAATTGATATGGAGAAGTTCCAGTATGTTTTTTGAAAAGCCTTGCTAAATAGTATTTGCTGATAAAAAGATCTTTTGCGAGCATATCAAGTGTTAGAGGTTTATCTATATTTTTATTAATATATTCAATTGCATCATTTACGGTTTGATTTATTATTGGAGGATTTATGCTATTTGATTGTGTAGAAAGATATCTTGATAAATCTAAAAGTAATGATTGTAGATTGATTTGAGTTTCAAGATCGCTGCCAAAAGTATCAGAGTTATTACTTTTATGTAGAGTGGTTATTTTTTGATGTAATAATTTTGAAAATTCAACATCTCTTACTAAATAATTTTTTGTTTCAGCTCGATCTAGAAAAGCTTGTGCTAAATTTGTATATGGAGTAGAAAGTGAATTCAAATAATTAGGGTTTATCCACAATACAGCACGCTCATATGGAATAGAAGAATTTAATATTTCAACTCTATGTAAGTTATTAGCTGGAATGAGTATTAGGTCGAAAGGTTGAAGCTTGTAATCACCATTTTCAACTGTATATATAGCTTTGCCGTTTAAAAACAAATATAACTCATGGAAATTATGTGAGTGTAAAGGTACAGAGCTAAATTGCCTATCTTTATATAGGTTTATTTCAAAAGTGTTTGTAAGCATATGTTGCGATGTTTTCCAAGTACTATACTTCATCTTTCTCTCATAAAAATTTTGTATATTATAGATTTTAAATAATTGTTGCTAACTCATATTCAATTTAAGTAATTTTAGAAAAGATGAGTTTATTTTCTCTATGTAATAATCTTTACATATAAAAGGCAAGAAATGCAAACAATTTAGCAATATTATCAATTTACTTGTAAAAACATATACTATAATATTTAAGCAATAAGTAATATAATGTTTATTACAAAGACTTTTAAAACATGGTGGAGATTGTGATGAAAAAATTTATGTCTGAGATTTTTTTAGAAAATGAAATGGCAAAAAAGCTATATCAAAAAGTTAAAGATTTGCCAATTTATGATTTTCATTGTCATTTAAACCCTAAAGAGATATATGAAGATAAAAGGTATAAAAATTTAACTGAGATTTGGCTTTTGGGTGATCACTATAAATGGCGAATTATGCGTGCTTTTGGTATTAGTGAAGATAAGGTAACAGGTGATGCAAGTCATTATGAAAAATTTAGAGCTTTTTGTAAAGCTTTGCCATATTTTATGGGAAACCCAGTATATCATTTTGCGCATCTTGAACTTAAAAAATACTTTGATTTAGATATTCCTATTTGCGAAGAAAATGCTGATGCCATTTGGGAAAAAACATCACAATATATGCAAGATAATGTAGTTTCACCAAGAAGTCTACTTAAAGTTTCTGGTGTTTCTACATTAATTACTACAGATGATCCGTTAGATGATTTAAAATATCATGACTTGTTGTTAGGTGAGAAATTAGAGTGTAGAGTACTTCCTTGTTTTAGACCAGACAAGATTATAAACATCCAAAATGTAGACTTTAAAGAATATATAGAAAAATTATCGAAAGTGACCGAAATTACAATTGATGATTTTAATAGTCTAATGGAAGCTACAAAGAAAAGGATAGAGTATTTTTTGGCAAGAAATTGCTTATGTGCGGATTTATCTTTTCTAGATTTTCCAAAAGGCAAAGGGGATTTTTATTTAGCAGACAGTATTTTTAAAAGAAAGATTAATAACGAAATTATTTCAACTGAAGAAGCTGAAGAATATATGTTTTGCATAGTGACTCGTTTAGCTAAAATTTTTGCTGAAAACGACATGGTTATGCAACTTCATGTAGGGCCGATGAGAAATTGTAGTTCAACATTATATAACCAAGTGGGTGTAGATGCTGGTGGAGATAGTATAGGAAACACTCTAGATATAGAAAAAGCAAGAAATATGCTAGATTACATAGATCAAAATGGCGGTTTACCAAAAACAATAATATTTACCCTAAATCCAAATGCATATTATCCTCTAGCAACTTTACTTGGTTCTTTTCAAGGAAATGGAAAGAGAGGCAAAATGCAACTTGGAGCCGCTTGGTGGTTTTTAGATCATAAAGATGGAATTTATGAGCAGTTAAAAATAAATGCATCAACTGGTGGGCTTGGACTTTTTGTAGGGATGTTAACAGACAGCAGAAGTTTTGCATCATATGCAAGACATGATTATTTTAGAAGAATTTTATGTTCTTTAATAGGCTCATGGATAGAAAAGGGTGAATACAGTGCAGGGTCAGATGAAAAGTTAGTAGAAATTTTAGAAAAAATTTGTTATTACAATGCAAAAGAATATTTTGATAAGAAGAGAGGTGTAGTATGAAAATGTCATTTAGATGGTATGGAAAAGACGATCCAGTCCAAATAGGGTATATTAGGCAAATTCCTAATATGCATAGCATCGTTAGTGCTGTATATGATGTCAAAGTTGGCGAAGTATGGTCTAATGAAAGCATTAATGAAATTAAAAAAATGGCGGAAGATGTTGGATTAAAGTTTGAAGTTGTTGAAAGTGTGCCAGTACATGAAGATATAAAGCTAGGACTTAAAACAAGAGATAAATATATTGCAAATTATTGTGAAAATATAAAAAGACTAGGTAAAGCTGGAGTTAAATGTATTTGCTATAACTTCATGCCTGTTTTTGATTGGACAAGAACACAATTAGATAAGTTAGCAGAAGATGGTTCAACATCACTTGTATATTATGAATCACAACTTAAAGGTAAAAATCCATTGAGCGATGATATGAATTTACCAGGCTGGGATTCTAGCTATGAAAAGGAAGAATTAAGAGAATTGTTTAACAAATATTCGAAAGTTGATGAAGAAAAACTATGGTCAAACTTAGAGTATTTTTTAAAGGCTATAATACCAGTTGCAAAAAAAGCGGGTGTTAAAATGGCTATTCATCCAGATGATCCGCCATGGCCAATTTTTGGACTACCAAGAATAATAACAGATGAAAAAAATCTTGATAGATTTTTAAAACTAGTTGATGAAGAAGAAAATGGATTAACTTTTTGTACAGGTTCTCTTGGTGTTGCAGAAAAAAATGATTTAGTGAAAATGATAGATAAATATTCAAAAGCAAAAAGAATTCATTTTATGCATATTAGAAACATTAAATTTGTTGAAGATGGCTTTGAAGAAACATCACATAATCAAAGTGCAGGCTCACTAGATATTGTAGGTATTGTCAAAGTGCTACATAAAAATAAATTTGATGGATATGTAAGACCAGATCATGGACGTATGATTTGGGGTGAAACTGGAAAACCTGGATATGGTTTGTATGATAGAGCTCTTGGAGCAAATTATATAAATGGCATATGGGATGCTTTGGAGCATAAGAAAGGTTAGATAGTTATTTGCAATATAAATAATATATGTGATGATTTTAAAATAGAAGTTTAGGTATCTAATTGTTTAAAATAGAGATACTTAAAGCTTAGATTGGAGGTATAAAATGAGTTTAGATTTAAAAGGAAAAGTTGTAGTTATTACAGGTGCAGGCGGGGTTATTTGTTCAACCCTTGCAAAGTCACTTGCAGTTACTGGTGCAAAGATTGCTTTACTTGATTTAAATGTCGATGCAGCTAAAGTAGTAGCAGATGAAATTGTGGCAAATGGATATATTGCAAAGGCATATAAAGTAAATGTTTTAGATAAAACTTCTATAGAAGATGCTCATGCTGCAATTAAAGTAGATCTTGGTGAATGCAATATATTAATTAATGGCGCAGGAGGAAATAATCCCAAAGCCACAACAGATAATGAATACTGTGCTTTTGAAAAAGATGTAGAAAAAGACTTTTTTGATCTCAAAGAAGAAGGAGTGAAATTTGTCTTTGATTTAAATTTCATTGGTACATTTTTGCCTACTCAAGTTTTTGCAAAAGATATGGTTGGCAAAAAGGGATGTTCGATTTTAAATATATCTTCTATGAATGCATTTACTCCTCTTACAAAAATCCCAGCATATAGTGGTGCAAAAGCAGCGGTAAGTAATTTTACAGCATGGCTTGCAGTTCATTTTTCGAAAGTTGGAATAAGAGTAAATGCCATTGCTCCGGGATTTTTTGTAACTAATCAAAATAGGGGACTATTGTTTGATCAAGATGGAAATCCAACTGATAGAACTAAAAAAATATTAGCTTCTACACCTATGGATAGATTTGGTGAAATTGATGAACTAGTTGGTGCAACACACTTTTTATTAGATGAAAAAGCTGCAAGTTTCATCACTGGAGTTGTTTTACCAATCGATGGTGGTTTTAATGCTTTTAGTGGAGTGTAGCTTGAAAAGTGAGATGATAAGGTATAGTCATATTGATATATAATGTCGTATTATTAAATTAAATAATGTTGCTAACTAATATATTAGTTAAATTTAACCAACATATATGTGAGATAAAAAAATGAGTTACTCTTTTTTAGAAGAAAATAAAATTATTCCTGTAATAAAAGTAGAAAAAGCTGAGGATATTCTAGATATATTAGCTGCCTTAGAAAAAGGTGGGATAAATATAGCGGAAATTACATTTAGGACTGAATGTGCTAGAGAAGCAATAAGTTTAGCAGTTAAAAATTTCCCAAATATGATAATTGGTGCAGGAACAGTCATTAATGCAAAGCAATGTACTAATGCAATATCTGCTGGAGCAAAATTTATAGTTTCTCCTGGATATCTAGAAGAAATTGGAGCAGTTGCAAATAATTTTAATATTCCATATATTCCAGGAGTTATTACACCATCAGAAATCATGATAGCATATAAAGCAGGATATAGTGTGTTAAAATTCTTCCCATGCCAAGAGTTTGGTGGAATAGACACAATCAATGCATTTTCTAATGTGTTTCCACAAGTTAAATTTGTTCCTACTGGAGGAATAAATCAGGAAAATTTTAAAAGATTTTTAAAACATCATGCTGTGATAGCAGTTGGGGGCACTTGGATTTTGAAAGGCGATATATCAAAAGCAGCAGCAAATGCTTTAAAAGAATTAAAAAGCTAAAAACTATTAAATAAATATTGATTCAGTGAAAATAGATTTTACTGTGGATTTAAATTAAGGAGAAAATTTATGAAAGTTGTAACATTTGGAGAGATAATGTTGAGATTAGCACCTTTTGGAAATTTGAGATTTTTCCAAGAGTCTGCATTAGAAGCAACCTTTGGTGGCGGTGAAGCTAATGTCGCGGTTTCACTTTCATTTTTTGGATATGATGCAGCCTTTGTAACAAAAGTTCCAGATAATGCTATTGGTCAGGCTGCAATTAGTGAACTTAGAAAACATGGTGTAAATACAACATATATTGCTAAAGGTGGAGATAGACTTGGAATTTACTATTTAGAAAAGGGGATGTCTGTTAGGGCAAGTAATGTCATATATGATAGGGCAAATTCTTCAATATCTAAGGCTTCAGAAAAGGATTTTAATTGGCATCAAATTTTTGACAATGTTAATTGGTTTCATTTTACAGGAATCACACCAGCACTTTCTGACGATCTTGCCAATATATTGATTTTGGCATTAAAGATAGCTAAAGAAAAAGGCATTAAGGTTAGCTGTGATTTAAACTATAGAAAAAAGTTATGGTCAACTGAAAAAGCTAAAAAAGTAATGTCAAAACTTATGCAATATGTAGATGTTTTAATCGCAAATGAAGAAGATGCTGAAAAGGTTTTTGGAATTAAGGCTAAAAACGCTGATATTTCTAAAGGTAAAATAGAAAGAGAGTCATTTGTGGATGTAGCAAAACAATTAGTTGAAAAGTTCAATTTTGAAGCAGTTGCAATATCATTGCGTGAAAGTATTTCTGCAAGCTTAAATAACTGGGGTGGTATGCTATATGTTAAGGATAAAGCATATTTTTCCAAAACACATAATATTAATATTCTAGACAGAGTTGGTGGTGGCGATAGTTTTTGTGCTGGCTTAATATATGGATTAAATGAGTTTAAAGATTATCAAGAGGTTATAGAATTTGCAGCAGCCGCAAGTGCGTTAAAACAAACCATTGAAGGGGACTTTAATTTGACCACAGTAGATGAAGTAAAAACTTTAATAAAAACAGATGGTAGTGGAAGAATACAAAGATAAATAAAAAATGAACAAAAAATTAAGATTTGGTGTTATTGGTATTGGTAGAATGGGAAGCAGGCATGCTTTTAATTTAGCTCGTGGTTTTGTAAGAGGAGTTAAACTTGTTGCTGTTTGTGATATTTTATCTAAAGCTTTAGAGAGAAGTAAAAAATATACTAAAGCTAAAAAATATTCTTGCTATAAAGAAATGATTGAAAATGAAAAATTGGATGGTGTAATTATTGCAACTGAGCACTACCCACATGGAGAAATCGCAAGGTATTGTATTGAACAAAAAGTTCATGTTTTAATTGAAAAACCTTTAACTGTTACAAAACTTGATGCTGATAAAGTTGTAGAAGTTGCAAAGGCAAATCCTGATGTTATTGTTGGTGTAAACTTTAATCAAAGAAGCAATAAAATGTATAAAAAAGCCAAAAAGCTAATATCTTCAGGAAAACTTGGAAGCATACAAAGGGCAGATTATATCATAACAAATTGGTATCGCTCAGATGCATACTATAAACAAGGTGGTTGGCGTGGCACATATTGCGAAGAAGGAGGAGGTTCTCTAATAAACCAATGTGTTCATCAGCTTGATATTCTTCAATGGCTGATAGGCATGCCTACTTCAATTACTGCTAAAACTAAGACAGTTGATAGAAATATTTGCACTGAAAATGATATAGTCGCTATTTTAGAATATCCAGAATATAATTGTTCTTTTTCCGCTTCCTCTCATGAGTTAAGTGGTGTTAATAGGTTGGAGATTGCTTTAGATAAAGGTAGAATCGTTATGGGCAAGTTCTTTATGAAAGTATATAGACATAAAAGCCAAAAGCAAGTTAATAAGGAAACAACATTTGGATATGGAATGTCACCAAGTTTTATGACAATTAGCTCATATGGATTAATAAGACAACTAAGAGACTTGATTTTAGGCCAACAAATTAGAACAATAAAAGCTTTTGCAAAAGCAATAAAAAATAAAGGCGAGTTGCTAGCAAATGTTGAAGAAGGTCATAAAAGTGTTGAATTAATTAATGCAATTTATCTTTCTTCTTGGAAAGATGCAAAAGTGTTTTTGCCAATTGATGCAAATGAATATGAAAATGCGCTAGAAGAAAAACGTCAAGAAGAGAAAAATAAAGTAAACAGCAAATGATGCAAAATGATAATTATGTTTTGTAATCGTTTCAATTGTTAAATTATAGTATTATGTGAGGTGAATTTATGAAGGTTCAAATTTCAGGTTTTTATGATGAGGTTACATCAGATTTTAATAAGCAAATAGCTTTAGCAAAGGAATTAGGAGGCGAATATATTTGTCCAAGAAATGTGGATGGAAAAAATATTGCAGACTACTCATATGAAGAATTTAAAGTTTCTATTTTACCAAGGATGATTGATAACGGAATAAAATTTTCTTCTATCGGTTCTCCTATAGGAAAGGTTGGAATTAATGATGAAGCAGGTTATGAAAAACAAAAGAAACAACTTGAAACTTTAATTAGAATAGCAAAAAAAGCAAAATGTAAATATATTAGAATATTTTCATTTTTCTATGGTTCAGAAGATCCGGATTCATGTTTAGATAAAGTTGTTACAAAAATGAAAGGCTTTTTGGAAATTGCAAAAGATAGTGGAGTCACACTTTTACATGAAAATGAAAAGAAAGTGTTTGGGGATGTTCCTTCAAGAGTTTTAAAGCTATATGAACACCTAAAAGATGATGGACTAGAATTTATTTTTGATTCTTCAAACTATGTGCAATGTGATGTAAATGTCAAAGAAGCTTTTGATATGTTAAAAGATATAACAGTGTATTATCATATTAAAGATTGTTCTGAATATAAGGTTGAAGTTCCTCTTGGAGTTGGAAAGGGCGAGTATCAATATATAATAGAAGAGCTTAAGAAAAGATATTATGAAGGCTTTATGACTTTAGAGCCACACACTTGGAAATATGCAGTGTTAAAGCCTATAGTATATTTCGTGCCATTTATGCCATTCATAATGAGTAATTACTTTAAAGCTTTTAGACTAGTAGATAAAGCTAAAGGATTGGGCTTTTTTAAATGTGTGTCAAGAAAAGAAGTTTTCGTGTGGCAATATAAAACACTTGAAGAAATGATAAAAGAGTAAATATATGGAGGTTTAGCTATGGCCAAAATTGTAAGATATGGAATTGTAGGGTTTGGGAAACAAGGTAGTTTTTATTCAATGATTTTTCAAAAACTTGGTTTTTTGATTAAAGGTGCAAAACTTACAGCTGTTTGTGATGTAAATGAAAGCAGAAGGAATAGGGCAAAAGAAAAACTAAAGGGAGTTGAAATATTTAGCGACTATAAAGAGATGTTTAATAGTGGATTAATTGATGCAGTTTTAATTGAAACTCCCCACTATGAACATTCTACAATAGCAATTGATGCTTTTAAGGCAGGAATTAATGTTTTATGTGATAAGCCTGCAGGTGTTTATACATCACAAGTTGTGAAAATGAATGAAGAATCAGATAAACACCCTGATCTTTTGTTTGGAATGATGTTCAATCAAAGAACAAATCCATTATACATAAGAGCAAAAGAAATAATTGAAAGTGGTAAACTTGGTGAGTTAAAAAGAATTGTTTGGATAATAACTAATTGGTATCGTCCAAAAGCATATTATGATCAAGGCGGCTGGCGTGGGACATGGAAAGGTGAAGGTGGCGGTGTTTTAATTAACCAATGTCCTCATCAATTAGATTTATTTACTTGGCTTGCAGGATTACCTGTAGAAGTAGAAGCAATAGTGAGCACAAAAGGTAGAGAAATAGATGTAGAAAATGATGTAACAGCAATGTGTACCTTCGAAAATGGTGCCACAGGAGTCTTTATAACCTCAACGCATGATGCTCCAGGAACAAATAGGTTAGAAATTACAGGTGATGGCGGTAAAATTGTAATCGAAGGTGGTAAACTTGTGTTTACTGAAAATCAAATATTTGAACCTGAGTTTAATGCAACCAATAAAGTTTTTATGGGCAAACCTAAAACCAAAGTATATAAATATAGAGGCATAGGGCATTATTTAAGAATGTTTAAAAATCCACCACAACATATAGGGATTATAAAAAATTACACAGACTATTTGTTAGGTAAAACCGATAAGTTTATAGCTCCAGGCAAAGAAGGTTTGATTGGATTAACTTTTTCTAATGCAATTCATTTAGCTGGCTGGACAGGGAAAAAGGTGTCCATACCTTTAGATGAAGCTTTGTTTGAAAGTGAACTTAAAAAGAAAATAAAAGAAGAGGAAGAAAATCCAGTAAAAAAATGAATTGTCTAAAAATATATTTAATGAAAAAGGTATTAAAAACTAGAAAGTGTAGGTCTAAAAACTTGCACTTTTTATGTTTAGAACAAATGTTCAGGCTTTAGAATGCATTTGTTTACGTTTTTACTTAGATATTACGGAAAATTTTTTGATTTTCAAAAGGTAAAAAATTAAATATTAATGTATTTTTTAAAATGAAAAAAAATTAACACTAGGGTTTTTGATATAAAATAGGTATTATCAGCCTAAATTTAGGATTTTTAGCAAAATTTAATGTCAAAATACTATATATTGTGTATTTTTTTAGTGTTGACAACTATATATTGTGGTGCTATAATAACAATTACCGGACTATGAAAGCTACTTTTTCATACTTTTATAAATTATACATTTTTCATTTAGATAATATAAACTATAAAAAAATTAAAACGGAGGGAACAAATATGGTTAAACAAATCATTAAAAGAGATGGAAGAATTGAAGACTTTAATGTCGATAAAATTAGAGATGCTATTTACAAAGCAGCATTAGCTGCTGGTGGAGATAACAAAGTATTAGCAACAGAGCTTGCTTTGAAGGTTGCACAAAGGTTAGATGACACATATAAAGACTTAGCACCAACTATTGAACAAATTCAAGATATGGTAGAAAAGGTGCTCATTGATGAGCAGCATGCAAAAACTGCAGTTGCATATATTCGTTATCGTGAAGCTAGAAAAAAGGCTCGTGACACAAATGCTTTAATTGCTCAAACAGAAGAACTTTTTGCAGACTATTTAAGTGAAGAAGCTTGGGAAGTTAAAGAAAATGCCAATATGCAAAAATCTGTAAATGGTCTAAATAACTATGTTAGAGAGTCTTTCACTAAAAAATATTGGTTATACAATATATATCCAGAAGAAGTAAGAGTTGCCCATGAAGATGGAGATATTCATTTACATGACCTTGGATTCTTTGGACCATATTGTGCTGGTTGGGATTTAAGACAACTTTTAACAGATGGCTTTGGTGGAGTTGCGGGAAAAGTTGAAAGTAAGCCAGCTAAGCATTTGCGTTCATTTTTAGGACAAGTTGTTAACTCAACATTTACAACTCAAGGAGAAACTGCAGGTGCTCAAGCATGGTCTTCAATTGATACATATTGTGCTCCATTTATTAGATATGACAAAATGACTTATGAACAAGTGCGTCAATGCATTCAAGAGTTTATATTCAATATCAATGTTCCTACAAGAGTAGGTTTCCAATGCCCATTCTCAAACTTGACATTTGATATTAAAGTTCCTTCAACATTGAAAGATCAGCCAGTTATTGTTGGTGGTGAAATAAAAGAAGATAAATACGGTGATTTTCAGGCAGAAATGGATATTTTCAATAAAGCTTTTTGTTCAGTTATGCTTGAAGGCGATGCAAAAGGTAGAGTGTTTACATTCCCAATTCCAACACTAAACATCACGAAAGATTTTGATTGGAATAATCCTGTTGTAGATGCCTTTATGGAAATTACTTGTAAATATGGTATCCCATATTTTGCAAACTATATAAATAGTGACTTATCACCAGAAGATGCAGTTTCAATGTGTTGTAGACTACGCCTTGATGTTACAGAACTTAGAAAACGTGGCGGTGGACTATTTGGGTCAAACCCAATGACTGGTTCAATTGGTGTTGTAACATTAAATATGCCAAGAATTGGATATTTAGCTACGGATGAAGAAGATTTCTTTAAGCGTGTAGAAAGGCTAGCAAGGATTTCTCAAACATCACTAGAAATCAAGAGAAAGATCATTGAAAAAGAATCAGAAAAAGGTCTATATCCATATAGCACACATTTCTTGAGAAGTGTAAAAGAAAGAACTGGAAGATTTTGGGATAATCACTTTAACACAATAGGTTTGGTTGGAATGAATGAATGTTTATTAAACTTCATGGGCAAAGATATTGGAACACCAGAAGGATTAGAATTTTCACTAAAGGTTATGAATTTCTTGCGTAGCTTAATGCAAGAGTTCCAAAAAGAAAGTGGAAGAAGCTATAACCTTGAAGCAACACCAGCAGAAGGAACAAGCTATAGACTTGCAAGACTTGATAGGAAAAAGTTTGGTAAAGATATTATTTCTGCAGGAGATGAGGTTCCATACTATACAAACTCTACACAATTGCCAGCATCATATACAGATGATATTATGAAGTGTGTTGAGCTACAAGATGAACTACAATACTTATATACTGGTGGAACAGTGCAACACTTGTATCTTGGAGAAAAAATTGAAGATATTCAAGTTGCAAAGAAATTAATTAAGAAGATCTTTGAAGTTAGCAAAATGCCATATATTTCATTAACACCAACATTCTCAGTATGTAATGAACACGGATATCTTGCTGGTGAACAATGGAGCTGCCCAACATGTGGAAAAGATACAGAAGTTTATAGCAGAGTTACTGGATATCTAAGACCTGTTCAAAACTATAATGATGGCAAAAAAGCTGAGTACAAAGATAGGGTAAAATTCAAAGTTAAAGAAAATCAATTAAAGGATGTTGTTTGCTAACTTATAATTATAAATCCAATATAGAAATGGAGTTGCTAAATTTGCAGCTCCATTTTTTAACTTTTAAAAACACAATAGAAGCAATTTAAATATAACATAAAAATAAGGAGTTTTTATAATGATAATAGCTGGATATAACCCAAATTCATGTGTAGATTATCCTGGCAATATTGCATCAGTAATTTTTTTGCCAAATTGTCCACTAAGATGCGTATATTGCCATAATAAACCAATGCTAGACGGTGAATATGAAGCAATTCCATATGAAGAGGTTTTAGAAAGGATTAAGAAAAACAAGCTATTTTTAGATGGTGTTGTTATTACTGGAGGAGAGCCTACTCTAACACCTATTGAAGATCTAAAAAAGCTAATTTCAGACATTAAATCTTTGAATCTTTTAGTAAAAATTGATACTTGTGGCAGTAGCCCAAAAGTTCTAGAGCAACTACTTCCTTTAGTTGATTATGTGGCAATGGATATTAAGGCACCTTTAGATAAATATAGCATGATAACTCCTGCAACAGATAAATTGATGGAAAATATTTCAAAAAGTATAGAGCTTGTAAAACAAGCAAAAGATTATGAATTTAGAACAACACTAGATCCAAAGCTTACTGTTGATGACATTGAAACTATTGCAAAAATGATTGAGGGTGCAAAAGCTTATTACATACAACAATTTGTTGCAACTGATTTTTATTATCCCAAAGCATACAGTTCAGACTATCTAAAGTGGTGTGTTGAGACTGCCAATAAATATGTCAAAACAGCTTCTAGAGGAGGGTAGTTTCCATTGACTTATTAATACAGTAAGCCTATATTTTGTAAAATAACGATATGTATAAGGTAAGTAAAAATTGCTAGTATTGAGTAGACAGCATTGCTACTATTTAGTATAATTAAACTATCTTTTTGGTGGGGATGAGTGATGCGCTTTTTGAAAGACATAATCGTAGAACGTGGACAAGTATTTCCTGGTGATGTTCTCAAAGTAGACTGTTTTTTAAATCACCAAGTGGACGTTATGATTGTGTCAAAGTTAGCCAAAGAAATTTATAAAAGATTTAAAGATAGTGGTGTGACTAAGGTTTTGACAATAGAATCTTCAGGAATACCACTAGCATGTTTAGTAGCATTAGAATTTAAAGTTCCTTTTGTTTTTGCTAAAAAAAGAAAAACCATAAATTTAACAGAAGACCTTTACAAGGCAAAAGTATTTTCATATACTACAGGTAAGTATAGTGATATTATGATTGCAGCAGAGTATATAACACCAAAAGATAAGGTGCTTATAGTAGATGATTTTTTAGCTAACGGCTCTGCACTGAATGCACTAATTGATATTGTAAATGAAGCAGGAGCAGGGCTTGTAGGTGCTGCAGTTGCTATAGAAAAAGGTTTTCAAGGTGGTGGAGATACATTACGTCAAAATGGCATAAAAGTTGAGAGTCTAGCTATAATTGATGCAATGAGTCCAGAAAAGATAATTTTTAGAGACTAGCAAAAAACTCGCAAATACTTTAAATTGAATTAGCAAACTATGTAGCGGGTAAATAATATATGGAATCCAGCCGAAAGGCAAAAAAATATATGGAGGGAGAAAAATTATGAAAAAGATTTTTAAAGTAATAGCATTAGTTTTAGTTTTTGCTATGGCGCTATCAGTAGTGACACTTGCAGTTGCTTGCACAGGCGGTGCAGATGAAACTTTAGAAGTAGAATTGCCAGCTTATAATGTCGAGACACCAGATTATTCATCACTAACTATACCTGCGGGTTTTAAAGTTGGATTAATTTGCTTGCATGATGAAAATAGCACCTATGACAAAAACTTTATTGATGCGATGAAGGCAACTCAAAAAACATTTGGTCTTACGGATGAACAAGTTATAATCGTAACGAACATAGAAGAGGGAGATGAGTGTTTTAATAAAGCTAAACAATTGGCAGCTGATGGCTGTGATGTTGTTTTTGCAGATAGTTTTGGTCATGAAACATATATGATTAAGGCTGCAAAAGATCCAGCGTGCAAGGATGTTCAATTTTGTCATGCAACAGGAACAAGGGCTCATACTGAAGGTCTTGCTAATTATGCAAACGCATTTGCTTCTATCTATGAAGGTCGTTTTCTTGCGGGTGTTGCAGCTGGTATGAAGATGAATGAAATGATTGAAGCTGGTGAATTTAAAGCAAATGAAGCTAAACTGGGCTATATTGGAGCATATACATATGCGGAAGTTGTTTCTGGCTATACATCATATTACTTAGGCGCTAAATCAGTTTGTCCTTCAGTTACAATGGATGTAACCTTTACAGGCAGCTGGTATGATGAAACTGCTGAATATAATTCTGCAATTAGCTTGATTAATCGCAAATGCAAATTAATTAGTCAACACGCAGACTCAATGGGAGCACCAAATGCTTGTGAAACAAAAGGTGTTCCAAATGTATCATATAACGGTTCAACAGTTAAGGCATGCCCAGACACATTTATAATTTCTTCAAGAATTGACTGGTCTCCATACTACAACTATGTAATTTCACAAGTTATTAAAGGTGAAGAAGTTGCTAAAGACTGGGTTGGAACTATTAAAAATGGTGGAGTAAAGCTAACAAATCTTGGAGCAAAAGCAACAGCAGCAGGTACTGTAGAAAAAATCGTTGAAGTACGTGAAAAAATAGTTAAGAAAGAACTTCATGTGTTTGATACCAATACATTTACCGTTGATGGTAAAAAACTTACAACATATCTAGCTGATGTAGATGATTATGGCGATTTTGTAAAAGAAACCGAAGTAATACATAAAGATGGTTATTTTAATGAATCATTTTTCCGTTCTGCACCATATTTTGATTTAGAAATAGATGGAATAACACGACTAAATACTGCATTTGGAAGCTAATGCTGTAAAAAACAAAAATTTAATTAAAAATACAGATATATAATTAATGTGTACAATAATAGGATAAATATGTTTGCACCTTATAGCATTTAGTAAGGTGCAAACGAATTCTAATTATGAGCCTATTGTTATTAATAGACTCATAGTTTTATATAATAAATGTTTCGAGGTTTATGGATAATAAATATGTAAATGCGATAGAAATGGTAGGCGTAACCAAAACATTTGGTTCGGTCATTGCCAATAAAGAAGTAGATTTAACCATAAGAAAAGGTGAGATATTGTCACTTCTTGGTGAAAATGGCAGTGGGAAAACCTCCTTAATGAATATGCTTGCAGGTATATATTATCCAGACAAAGGCCAAATTTTTGTTAACGGCAAAGAAGTCGTTATTAAATCTCCAATAGATGCATATAATAATAAAATAGGTATGGTCCATCAGCATTTTAAGTTGATTGATCTATTTACTGCAGCTGACAATATTATATTAGGAGAAACTGAACCACCGTTTAACTATAAAGAAAAATTAGATAGCTTAAAGGAAGAAAAAGCTAGGTTAATAGAAGAATATAAAGAGACAAAACAAAACCAAGAAATAGAGGGGAGTGTTGTCGAAAAACGAGGTAAGCAAAAGTTTACAGACGATATTAAGTGGAAAAGGTTTTTAATGAATTTAAAAATTTCATCTTTACCACTTGCAAGGTTATGGCATAAGATAAAATTTAATTGGCTCCCTAGAAAAAGAGGTAAAAAAATACAAGATTTTGCTGATAAATATGGTTTTGAAATAGATGTAAATAAGAAAATATACGACATGTCTGTTAGTGAAAAACAAACAGTCGAGATTATAAAAGTGCTATATCGTGGTGCAGATGTTTTAATTTTAGATGAGCCTACCGCTGTTTTAACACCACAAGAAATTGAAAAGTTGTTTGATGTTTTAAGAGGGATGCGAGATAGTGGTAAATCCATTATCATAATAACTCATAAACTAAATGAAGTTATGGCAATTTCTGATAGAGTTTCAGTTTTAAGAAAAGGTGAATTTGTTGGAACTGTCAATACCTCAGAAACTAATGAAACTCAATTAACAGAAATGATGGTTGGCGAAAAAGTAGAACTTGATATGGGAAGAACCATTCCTGAAAATGTTCGAAGAAGGTTAGAGGTTCAAGGTCTTTCATGTCGTACGCGTATGGGCGTGCTTGCACTAGATAATGTGTCATTTAATGTTAATTCAGGAGAGATTTTAGGGATTGCAGGAATATCTGGAAGTGGTCAAAGAGAACTTTTAGAAGCTATAGCGGGTCTACAAAAGATAGAACAAGGAGCAATTCAATACTACGAACCAGAAACTGAGAAAATAGTTGATTTAAGATCTAAAACTCCAAATCAAATTAAGGATTTAGGTGTAAGGTTGTCATTTGTACCAGAAGATAGGCTAGGAATGGGACTTGTCGGAAATATGGATTTAACCGATAATATGATGCTTAGATCGTATAGCAAAGGTCACTCAATCTTTTTAGATAGAAAAACCCCATATAAACTAGCAAAAACTATTGTTGAAGAGTTGGAAGTTGTTACAAAAGATATAAAAACTCCTGTAAGAAGGCTATCTGGTGGAAATGTACAAAAAATATTAGTAGGTCGTGAAATATCTTCAGCTCCTACTGTCATTATGGCAGCATATCCAGTTAGGGGTCTAGATATTAACTCTTCTTATACAATATATAACTTGCTCAATAGACAAAAGGAAAAAGGAGTAGCTGTTATTTTTGTTGGAGAGGATTTAGATGTTTTATTAGGACTTTCAGATAGGATTATGGTTATTTGTTCTGGCAAAGTAAGTGGTATTGTAGATGCGAGAAAGACTACCAAAGAAAAACTAGGGATGTTGATGACAAGTATTCCAAATGATATAGAAATATTTGATGAAACTGTCGAAACTTATGGAAAAGATTTAGCAGTTGATATTAACAATGTCAAGGAGGAAGGCGCAAATGTTTAAAACTAAACGAGAACCTCTATTCCATTTAACTAAGCGTACAGAAGTACGAAAAAGATATGCTTGGACCATAAGGGTTGGTGCATTTATTTTATCAATATTAGTTTGCGCAATAGCATCCGCTGCATTGACGGGCAAAACCGTGGGTTTTTTCTTTAAGTATTTGTTTAATGGAACATTTGGTACGACAATATCAATTGAGATGCTATTTCAAGAAGCAGCAATTTTATTGCTTGTAGCTCTTGCTGTAACACCATGCTTTAAGATGAGATTCTGGAATATTGGGGGTGAAGGACAAGTTTTGATGGGAGCTCTTGGCTGCTCTGTTGCTGTAGTGTTTATGGGTGGAAAATACTCTGATAGTGCAACAATTTTTGTGTCTTTATTACTAGCTTTTGTTTTTAGTATTTCATGGGCGGTTATTCCTGCAATATTTAAAGCGATATGGAATACTAATGAAACATTGCTTACATTAATGATGAATTATATAGCTATTTGTTTAGTTGAGTTTTTTATAAAAAGTGTTGCAAGTTCAAGCACAGGAACATTAACCTTTAATGAAGGTGTCATACAACCAATGGCTGGCAAGCCTTATATTTTGACAATCATTTTAGCTGTAGTGTTCACTGGACTTATGTGGGCATATTTGAAATATAGTAAACATGGATATGAGTTAACAGTTGTTGGCGAAAGTGAAAAAACATCTCAATATATTGGGCTTAATACCAAAGCTGTAATTATTAGAACATTAGTTTTTTGTGGAGCTCTGTGTGGGCTCATAGGTTTTTTGCTTGTTAGCAATATAAACCATTCGCTAGGAAGCGCCACTGTAAGGGGGAGGGGCTTTACAGGATTACTTGTATCTTGGCTTGCAAAATTTAATCCATTTGCGATGGCATTAACAGCTTTTCTAGTTGTTTTCATTAGTAATGGTTCTTCACAAGTAGGAAATTATGCTAGGCTTGGAATGTCATATCCTCAAGTGATGACTGGAATTTTCTTTTTCTTTATAATAGCAACAGAATTTTTTATAAATTATAAAATTTTGTTTAAAGTCAAAAAAAATATAACAAACGATAGAGATGAAAATAACACTGAGCCAATTGACAAAATCACTGATGTAGAAAATGAAAACAAAGCTCCAGTTGATAGTATGGCAATAAAGGAGGAAATATAGTATGTTTACTGTAATTGTAACTCAAGCTATTAAATTTGGTACAGTATTTCTATATGGCTCTACTGGTGAAATAGTAATTGAAAAATCAGGACACCTTAATTTAGGAATTCCAGGTATTATGTGCATTGGTGCAGTTGGTGGATGCATTGGTGCTAATATGGTTGTTGCAAGTGGAAGCCAATTTTTAATTATATTGATGGGAATACTATTTGCTATGATATTTGGTGGTCTTGCAGGTGGTCTATATGGGCTATTTACAATTACATTAAGATGTAATCAAAATGTTACTGGTCTTACATTAACAACCTTTGGAGCTGGTATATTAGGTTTTTGGGGTTCAAAGATGGGAAGGCTTGGTACAACATTTTATAAAGCAAGTAGGGCTTTTACAGCACCTATGTTTGGAAAAGTTGGAACCGATGGATTTTCAACTATTTTCTTATCTCATGGTACTCTTATTTATGTTGGAGTTATAATAGCTCTTGTTGTAGCTATTATTTTGAAAAAAACTAGAGTTGGTTTATCTCTGACAGCTATTGGGGAAAATCCTGCAGTTGCAGATGCATCGGGTATTAATGTTAATAAATATAAATATACAGCATGTATTTTAGGTGCAGCAATATCTGGAATTGGTGGAGCCTTCTATTTGTTAGATTGTACAAGAGGTTCACTTGAATATGTTATAGAAGCACTTGGATGGCTTTCTGTGTCCCTTGTAATATTCTCACTTTGGAAGCCAAGCATCAGCATATTAGGATCCTTTATCTTTGGATTGTTGTACATTCTGCCAAGCTATATAAAAGGCATAGGATTTGCTGATAAGGAGTTAATGAAGATAGTTCCATATCTTGTTACAGCTTTGGTTCTTATTGTAATATCATTTTTTAAAAAGCGTGAAACACAACCACCAAGTGCGCTTGGATTACCATACTTTAGAGAAGACCGGTAAAGAAAGGGGTGTTGTTAGCATAAAGAAATGTATAATTTAAAAAAGAGTGTAATGCTCTTTTTTTGTTTTTGAATGTGTATAAGGGCATGTGCTGCAGTCTCTTCAAATTAGTTGTTTTAAATAATCGGTATTGACCTAACCCCCTTTTTATATATATAATAAAAGGGCAGTGATTTTATTTTTTAGAGTAATTGCGAATTTAAATTTTAAGAGATGGGATTATATGAAAAGAAAAAGAATTGATATTGTAATACTAGTAGTGGCAATTACTTCCTTAATTGCTGTAGGGATTGTTGTGTTTTTACAAGGTTTTGTATTGAAGGCAAACCATGTTAGAGCTGATTTTACATCTAGTGATCCACCAGATGTAGAGTCATTGAATTTGACTGCACCAGAAGAGGATAGTGCTTCTAAAATTGATTTTGCTGTAGAGCTATATGATACAGCTTGTGAAAATTGGAAAAACTTAGATAATGCCGCAATGCAAGTGAAATCTGAAAATGAAATGATGGGTGCAATGGTTTTAGGATATAGATATATCGTTAAAAATGCAGAAGAATACTACTATTTAGAATATTCCCATATACCACCAGGGGGAAATCCTTTAATGACAATGATTATCGGTTTAGTCAGTGCTAAAAGTACAAAATTTGCATTTGGCAAATATACCGATAGTACAATGGCTCAAGTTTATGGAAGAAGAACAATTGACCCAGAACCTCAAGTAACATTAAATGAGGAAACAAATCAAAATGAATATTTTGCAAATTGGGAAAATGCAGAGGTAGAAGTGGAAGACAAGTTTGTATACAATAAAAATCAAGATGGGCAATATATGCAAACAGAATTGGTTATAACAAAAGACACAGTTTTAACTGCCGAAGTGAGAAGAGTTGAAGCTGAAGATGGTGCTTCTATGGGTTATTGGGAGTTAGTTTTAGAACTTGACCCTGCAGAAGATAAAGCAACTCAAATAGTTTTGCCAAGACTTAGAGCTGGAGCTGGAGATGCTGCGTATTACTCAAAATTGGTTGAAACTATACAAATTTGGGATAATGGATATTTTAAATATTTTAAAGCAGAAGATACTTGGGGTGGTGGTACAGCTGGGGCTGGAACAACATTGCTTTTTGAGACTTTCTTTAAATATGATGAGTATGCATGTGATGTAAATAACTATCAGTACATGGCTGAATTAAAAGAAGCTGCTTTACAAGCAAAAGCTGATGGAACAGTTAATTAATATGTAGTGTTGTTAGACTAATGGCTAAAAATAAGCAATACTATTTATGTGAGGTAAAAATGGCAAAAATTAAAGAACTAATAAGCAAAATGACAATTGCAGAAAAAGCATCGCTTTGTTCTGGTCATGATTTTTGGAATACCAAAGCAGTTGAGAGACTAGGAATTCCAAAGATGATGATGTCAGATGGTCCTCATGGACTTAGAAAACAAGACTATTCAAAAGGTGATAGGCTTGGCGTAAATGATTCTGTTGTAGCGACATGTTTTCCTACTTCAGTAGGCATTGCTGCTTCTTTTGATAGAAAACTTGCATCAAAACTTGGTGATGCATTAGGAAAAGAGGCGGCAGCAGAAAATCTCGGAGTTTTACTAGGACCTGCAATAAATATTAAAAGATCTCCTCTTTGTGGACGAAACTTTGAATATATGTCAGAAGATCCATATTTGACAGGAGAGCTTGCTACAGAATATACTAAGGCTTTGCAAAAAAATGGAGTTGGTGTTAGTGTTAAGCATTTTGCTGCAAATAACCAAGAATGGCATAGAAGCACCAATTCAACAGAGGTTGATGAAAGGACACTTCGTGAAATATACTTCCCAGCATTTGAAAAAATTGTTAAAGAAGCAGACCCATGGACAATTATGTGCGCATACAACATGATAAATGGCGAGTTTTGTGCAGAAAATGATTGGCTACTCAATCAGGTTTTGAGAGATGAATGGGGATTTAAAGGTTATGTTGTTTCCGACTGGGGAGCAGTAAACGATAGAGTCAAAGGTGTTAAAAATGGACTAGAGCTTGAGATGCCAGCAAACGGCGGACCAAATGACTTTAGGATACAAAGAGCTGTTGAAAGTGGTGATTTAGATGAAGAGGTTTTAGACAAAGCTTGCGAGAGAATTTTAAGAATAGTCTTTAAATCTATTGAAGAAAGAGTAGAGGCTACATATGATAGAGATAAAGATCATGAGCTTGCAAGAGAAATGGCTTCTCAAACAATGGTTTTACTAAAAAATAAAGACAATATACTACCATTAAATAAAGATAAAAAATATGCTGTTATTGGACAGTTTGCAAAGACACCAAGAATTCAAGGTGGAGGATCTTCTCACATCAAGGCACATAAAATAACAAGCTTTTTAGATGCAGCAACAGATTTAAATATCGTTTATGCTGATGGATGGAAAGATGAAACTGTAGTAAATCAAAAATATATTGATGAAGCTGTTAATATAGCAAAAGATACTGATGTCGCATTACTATTTATTGGGTTAACTGATATATATGAAAGTGAAGGATATGATAGAAAAAATATTAATTTACCAATTGCACATAATGTTTTAGTAGAAGAAGTTGCAAAAGTTAATAAAAACGTTGTTGTCATATTACATAACGGTTCTCCTGTTGCAATGCCATGGCTAGAAAATGTAAGTGGTGTACTAGAAGCCTATTTAGGTGGCGAAAGTTCAGGTGGTGCAATTTATGATATTCTCACGGGTAAAGTAAACCCAAGTGCTAAACTTGCAGAAACATTCCCATTTAAAGATGAAGATGTATCATGTTATCCATATTTCCCAGGATATAGAAGATGTGTAGAATATAGAGAAGGTTTATATGTAGGATATAGATATTATGATTCTGCTAAAAAAGATGTATTATTCCCATTTGGTTTTGGTCTATCATATACTACATTTGAATATTCTGATTTAAAACTTTCAAGTAATGATTTTGATATAAATAAAGAAGAGTTAAAGCTTAGCTTTAAGATTAAAAATACTGGCAAAGTATATGGTGGCGAAATAGCTCAAGTTTATGTAAGAGATGTAAAGTCAACTGCATATAGACCATACAAAGAGCTAAAAGGCTTTGATAAAGTGTGGCTAAAGCCTGGGGAAGAAAAAGAAGTTAATGTAACTTTAAATAAAAGAGCATTTGCTTTTTGGAATTGTGAGGTTAGTGATTGGACTGTTGAAAGTGGTGATTTTGAAATTTTAGTTGGTTCATCTAGCCAAGATATTAAGCTTAAAGACACAGTAAAAGTAAAAGGCGATAACCATAAGATTAAGGATAGGTCTAAAGAAATTCCTTCATATTATAAAGCAGATATTTCAAATATTTCAGATGAAGAATTTATGGCTTTAACTGGCAAGACAGAGCTATATCCAAGAGAATATGGAAAGGATTACGTTTTTACTGTAGATAATACGTTTAGTGATGTAAAACATACACCATTTGGAAGATTTATCGCATGGGCAATTAATAGAGGTGCTGAAATAGAGCAAAAGAAAAATCCTGCCCTTGGTGCTTCAAGAATAGCTGCTGAAATGGCGATGTCAACTCCACTTAGAGTAACTGCAAACTTCTCTCAAGGATTACTCAATAAAAAAATGCTTCAAGCTTTGATGTTGAAGTTTAATGCTAAAGGAAAAGGTTTTAAAGGGTTTTTAGAGTCTAGAAAGGGAACATGGATGTTATTTACTTCATTGTTTACAATGAATCGTAATCATAGACTTGGAAAGAAGAACTTGTATGACGAGCCAGATGAGAAAAAAGCACATAAAAAACGCATGGAAGAAAAACTTGAAAAAGATAAAAAATAGCAAAGAAGGCCAGTGAGGCCTTCTTTTTTTTAGTGATAATTGATTAGCCAGAAAACTTTGTTATTTATTATGTTGCTTTTTATTGTTTTCCTTATTTGATTTTGATAAGCGCCTTCTTAAGTCTTCTCTTTTTAGTTTTTTCATAGTTTTTCTAATAGAATCTTCATCTGTTATTTTGTATATATCATCCGCTTTTCCTAAAAGCATTACATGATCGCCTTCTTGGAAGACATATCCAGGGCCAGGCAGGGCATTTAAAGAGTTTCCCTTTTTAATTCCAAGTATGTTTATGTTAAAAGCAGATCTGACATTTAAGCCTCTGATTGATTTTTTTATCCATTGAGCTGGAGCAACAATTTCAAAAATACCATATTCATCGCCAAGATCTATATAGTCAAGAATATCTTCAGTACATTTGACTGCAAGTTTAATGGCTATATCTCTATCTGGGAAAACAACTTCATCAGCGCCATTTCTAAGTAGAAATTTTTCTTGTATATCTCTTTCAGCTTTTGCTATTACATAATTTGCACCATTTTCTTTTAGAAGGTTTGTAATTTCTAAAGATGCTTGAAAATCATCTGATATGGCGACTATGCAGTAATCAAAGTTTGAAACGCCAAGAGATTTAATTACTAATTCATTTGTGCAATTTGCAACAAGGGTATTGTCATATAAAGGAGAAATTGCATCTATTACCTCTTCCTCTTTATCAATAACTAAAATATCATTGCCAAATTCTTTCATTTTCTCGGCAATATATTGTCCAAATTTACCCATTCCAATAATTAAAACTGAATTTTTCATTTTTATATCCTATAAACATAGATTGAATTTAACCATAGGTTAACTATGTTTTTATATTTTAACCAATATGTATTTTGTCTATACCAAATTTAATTGGAGCTTCTTTTTTCTTTTGACCAAGTGCAAGAGCGATAGTAAGTATCCCCACTCTACCAATGACCATCAATAAAATAATAGTTAATTTAGATATAACAGTCAAATTTGCATTTTGGGTAATGGACAAACCAACTGTTCCAATGGCGCTGAAAGTTTTAAATAAAGCAGCTTCAATGGGCAAATTATCTGCTATTAACAATATAAAAGTGGCGATGGCAATTGTCCCAAGATATGTGCAAAGTATTATTAAAGCGTGTTTTAATACATTTGGATCAATTCTTTTTCTAAAAATATCTATTTCTTCTCTATTTCTAGCTATAGATAGAAATCCTACTAATATGACAACTAGTGTTGTAATTTTTATTCCGCCAGCAGTAGAGCCGGTGCTTCCTCCGATTAACATTAACCCCATTGTTAAAAAGATACTTGAACTATGCAGTTGATCAGTTTCCACGGAATTAAAGCCAGCGGTTCTTGGTGTTATTGCAAGGAATAAAGCATTCAAAATTTTGTTTGGTAAAGTTTTATTTTTCAATGTAGCAGGATTGTTTTTTTCTACAAAGAAAAATATCAACGTTGAAACACTAAGCAATAGGAATGTAGATATAAGGACAACTTTGGTATGTAATGAAAATTTATTTGGCTTAAATCTTGTCGTGACAATATCAGACCAGACAACAAAACCTATGCCACCAATAACAATCAATGAGCCAATAGTTAAAATGATTAAGGGGTCATTTGCATAATTTGTAAGAGAGGACATTGGACTAATAATACCCATTAAATCAATTCCCGCATTACAAAATGCCGAAATGGCATGAAATGCTGCAAACCAAAGGCCTTTCCCAAAACCAAAGTCTTGGCAAAATCTTATAGCAAGCAAAATTGTGCCAGTACCTTCGAACAATGCTGTAGCAAGGACGATTCTTTTTACTAGCGAAACATTGCCTGAAAGTTTATCACTTGCAGAACTAATCATGATAAGCTTTCTTTCAAATAAGCCTATTTTCTTTTTGAGCATAATAGAAAATAGAGTGATGATGGTCATAAAACCAACTCCTCCAATTTGTATAAGTATTAAAATAACAACATGTCCAAAGGTAGTCCAATGAGTAAAAGTGTCATAAATTACTAAACCCGTTACGCATGTAGCAGAAGTTGCAGTGAAAAAGGCATTGATAAAAGGAGACCACACTCCTTGTTTGCTTGATATTGGAAGGCATAATAAAAAGGTACCAACAGATATGACAATCAAATATCCTAAAGTGATTACTTGCCATACCGACAAATCAAATTTTAAAAATTTATTTTTTTTAATTGTTTTTGACATTCAATTTTTAGTCCAATTACCTTTTCTATCTTTAAATAATACTACACTAAATTATCTAATACAATAATATTATTTAATTTTAGGAGGTAATATGTTATTGTTCATCCTCTATGTCTTTAACTACGGTGTCTATTTCATCTTCCGATATGTCAATTTTTTCCTCGTTAGTAGATTCTAAAGCTTCATTTATAACTTTAATTTCTGTGCTTTTAAAGTATTTAAATAACGGTATCATGAAAGGTATTGCAAATAAAGCTACTCCAGCAGAAATTAAAAACATATAAGGTGGATATTTATATATAGGCTCACCATATTCGTCTAGTCCAACTACGGGACTGGCTTTTGTTAAAATTGCAGTTAAAGCTGGTCCTATGACCATAGGTATTAAAACCCAAAAAACCATTCTTACTCCAGAAAACCCCCCAACTCTATCTTTTGGAACTAAATCTCTTGTAGCAGCAGCAGTTAAGGCAGACATACCTAAATTTGCACACATTAATAGAAATCCTGGAACAACTAAGGCACCAATGGTAGTTGGTTTATCTTTAAAAATTACAGGGCTAACAATTGTCATTAAAATTGCACCGATTATGTATGCAATAAATATTGGGAAGAGAAATTTGCTTTTACCAAATTTGTCATACAATATTCCCAAAACTACGCTTCCAGCTGCAGCGGCAACGCCGATAATAATTACAGGAAGAATATAATTTTCTATACCTAAAGTTCTTTCGAAATAAATAATTAAGTATGGCATGTAAGCATTGTTTGCAATACCTAAAATACATGTAACTAAAAATACAGAATATAAAATTTTATTTTGTTTAATAACATCTTTTTTAAAACCATATAAGAGATCTTTGTATGATAATTTGTCGTTCGGTTGAAGGTTTGGGCTATCTTTAACTAGGAATATACCTAAAATCCCAACAGCTGATACTAGGGCTCCAATAATAGCAAAAAAGAGAGTCCAATTACCATGTTTGATTAATTCTGCACCTGGCGCCCATTGGTTAGTTTCTACGCCATTTACACGGTATGTGTTTTGTGTAAATGGATCAAATGCACCAAGAATAATTCCCATTGCAATTAATGGCATTATAGCTAAAACCCCATCTATTGTACCACGGTTAGTGTCATCAGAGATATCAGTAACCCAACTTACAAAAGCAGCATCATTTGCTGTCGAACCAAAAAATGTCATAACGCAATCTAGAAAAACAATAATGGCTACGGTTAGTATGATTGCAGTATCTTTAGTTGTATTAAAAAATTTCATAGTGTTATCAACAGAAACTGCTGCAAAAATCATAACTGAAATTCCCCATATAATGTAGCCAAAAGATATTAGTTTTTTTCTTTTTCCTTTTTTATCAGAAAAAGTACCCATAACTAAAGTAGTTATTGTTGCAACAATTGCACTAGCTCCAACCATTACGGCAATACCAATAGGACTTCTAGAAACTGTCCTATCCATAAATAGATTGAAATACATATTTTCTAAAACCCAAGCAAGTTGTCCAAATAAGCCAAAAATGACGATGGCAGACCAAGTTTTAGCACCAAGTTTAGTTTTACCAGCGTTAGACATTTATTTCCCTCCCATAATTTATATCCTTAATATGTGTGACATATTAAATTTTAGAGTATATGTAATATTATATAATAAACAATATCATTAATGAATAGTTAAAACCAAAAGCCACATTAAAAAATGATCGCAGTTAATTCTCAGAGTAAGTGCACACTCATCAGAAAAATGTGTATTTACCTTTAAAACTCAATTTTTGCAAATATGTTAAGCTCTTTTTCTAGTTGCTTTCGTGGAAATTTGCTTTTTAATTGGACTGGATTTAGCATAACTTTTAATTGATTCCGCAATATTTGTTAAATGGTCTCCCACTCTTTCACAATCATTTGCAAGATTTAAATAATATGCTCCAGCTTCTGGGGTGCAATTTCCTGATGCAAGCCTTGATATGTGGTTTGCTCCCATTAAATCTTTTAAGTCATCTATATTTTGTTCATGTGTATATACATGTGGAAGTACAGCAAGTTGCTCATCTTTATATGCTAAAACAACGAGCTCATAAAGAGCTAAAATTTCTTCTTTTAGTTTGATAATTTCTTCAATTCCAGCACCAGAAAATGTTATATCTTCAGCAACACAAACTTCAGAATATTCTAAAATGTTTATAGCATAATCACCAATTCTTTCAGCATCTGCAACTGTGTGGTGTGCTGTACCAAGATAAATTCGATCTTTTAGTGTAATTGAAGTGTTAGAAATTTCGACCATAAATTTTGTTATATTTTTATTTAAAAAGTCAATAATGCCTTCATTTTTTAATATTTCACTTTTTTTAGAAATATTTCCTTGCATTAAAGCATCGATTGCTGAAACAAAATTTTTCATAGCAAGTTCTAGCATATGTAAAATTTCAAGTTTTAATTGAGCGATAGCCATCAACGGTGTTTTTAGAAGTTGATGGTTGACATAATAAAAGTGTTTACCGTCTTTAGCTTGCTCATCTTTTTTGTCTTTAATAACTTTTGTTGAACATTTAACAATAAGTTTAATAAAGGGTAATAAAATAATGACAGTAAAAATATTAAATAAGGTGTGAAGTAGTGCTACTTTTGTTTGTATATTCATTTGCATTTTTCCAAAGATATCGCCATATTTAAGACCCAAATCGGTTAGCATAAACATAGTAGCACCAAGGACATTAAATAATATGTGTATAAATGCAACTCTTTTTGCATTTTGGGTTGTGCCTATAGAAGCAATTACCGCACTCACACAGGTTCCTATATTTGAACCAACAATTAAATACATTGCTTGTGAAAAATCAAGGAGTCCTGCGGTACACATTGAAATTATAATTCCAGAAAATGCTGAAGAGCTTTGTATGATAGCAGTAATTAATATGCCAGATAAAAATAGAAGCATAGGGTGCTTAATGCCGCCTATAAAAGAGCGTACAATCTCACTTTTTGCAAAATTTGACATGCTACTGCTCATTAGGTTTAGTCCGACAAATAAAATACCAAGACCAGTGACAATAAGTCCTGCAAGCTTAACATTGTCTTTTTTAGAAAAGCTAAGAATTGCACCAAGTCCTGCCATAGAAGCTAAGATTATTGAAATATTAACTTGTCCTATACCGCTAGAACCTAGGGCGATAATTTGTGCTGTAACAGTAGTTCCAATGTTTGCACCAAAAATGATAGAGGTTGCTTGAATAAGGCTCATAAATCCTGAATTAACAAAGCCTATGGCCATTGCTGACACTGCACTTGAACTTTGTATGATAGCAGTTGTTGCAAGTCCTATACCAACACCAATAAAGACATTTTTATCTAATTTTGCAAACATTTTTTTAATTTTAGAGCCAGCGAGATTTTCCAAATTATCTCCCATCATTTTCATACCAATTAAAAATACTCCAACTCCTGCTATTAAAGACAAACATGCATAAAAAATTTCTAATCCATTCATAAATATATACCTATTTTTTAATATAGCTAAATTGCTAAATTTATTTCAATCCTTCTTGTTTATAGCTAAGCACACTCCATCTTTGTGTAAATTTAGCCATTTTCTCCTCTTTTATTTTATCTTAGAACCGAGATTATTGTAAAGAAAACGATGATGTTAGTTAGCTACTTTACTACTTAGAGTAAGCATAACTTTTAAATTAGGTTTAAGCTATGAATAAGTCAAAAAATAAACTATGCTATAAGTTGTCGTATATGCTAAAATAAGTATTAGAAGTACTGTTTAAGGAAATAATATAAATGGATAAAGATAATAAAAAAACAAATGAAGAAGTTGTTGAACAAGAAATTTTGACAAAAGAAGGTCAAAATGCAGCTTTATATATTGCCAAGACTCAATTTAATGAACAAATATTTAAAGATTTTTCTTGGGCAAATATGTTTAAGGGAAGCCTATTTATAATAATTGTCGTAATGGCTGTTGTTTGGCTAGGTTTAGGCCTATTCAAATTAATTGCTGATAACGATATTATTTTTGGTTCAATTACGTTAGCTATTGCTTTTGTGTTCTTACCTCTAATTGTAGTGATTGGTGCAAAACGTATGGCTAAAAATTTATATAAAAATTACTCAAACCATACTGGTGGAAAAGATCAAAATGTTACAATGGTATTTTTTGAAGATTATTTTGCTCTCATAAATAACGATACAGGTAGCTTTTCAAAACAAACATACGAAACGATATCCCGTGTTTTTACATTCAAAAATCTTTTACTTATTGGAACTAAAGCACGCAAATTTTTTATGATGTATAAAACAGATTTTGTTCAAGGTAGCTCAAACGACATTATTGCTTTTTTAAAAGAACACATTGCAATAAATAAAAAAAACAAGACAAAAAAATAAGTATCAGCTTTTAAAAATTTGCATCTAATATTATACTAAAATATATAAAAGAGAGCCTATAGATAAGCCCTCTTTTCTCAATGTGGGAACAGAATCAAAAGTAAATTTTACGCAAGGAAAACAGAGAGCAACAGAACAAAAAGTGGCACAGAACAAAAAGTGGAAAACTTGAAAAAGCGCTCTTGATTTCGCGGAAAAATCTGTCTTGAAATCGCGGGGAAAACAAGAAAATCGTAATAGAAATATTTCATTATGTATTAAATTAGACACTAAATAAATAATATTTGCAGATTATTAGAGGGTGATTTGTTGATATTTGCAGTTTTTTAGACTATATTTATAACTTCAAAAAGGAAAGGTCTTGATTTTGTGGGAACAGTTAAGGGCAAAAACGCCACTGTAAAAACGACTGGCGCCACTGTAAAAGTGTCTGCAACCCCAAAAGCAGTTTTGGAATTGCTTAGTGCTAATGGTAAGTTAACAGCAGAAGAAATGGCAAAAGATATTGGCAAAGATATAACCACAATAAAACGAGCAATAAGAGCATTAAAAGAAAAAGATTTGCTACAGCGCATAGGCTCCGATAAGATAGGTTATTGGAAAGTAGCGAAGAGCTTATATTAGAAGGAGTTGTTATAATCAATACTTATATAAATTTAATAATATTGATTTTCAATACATTTGATAAAGGGAATTAAAAACAAGTTGGATTACCTAAAAACCAAAGAAACTATTGCAATTTTTGTAGTTACGTGAAAAAATCGGTAATATAAAATAGGTTGAAGAGTAAAAAAGCAATTAATTTTTACTACTGCTGAAGCTGGGGATTGCTTTGAATATGGAAACAAGGCTTTTTAATGAACTAATTATTCAATGGATAAAGGGGTAATTTCTAAAATATGAGTGGAATAAAAGTAAAATTAAGGACTCCTCAAGTCAAGGACATTGAATCAAGTTTAGTTTACGTGTCAATATTTTGTTGACTTTTTTACTGAAAAAACGTATAGTATCAGTATAAAAGTTGGAGAAATCAAAATGAGGGACTATACTAAGCTAATTGAAATTGGAAAAAATAATAATGGAATCATTAGAACAAAATGGGCTGTAGATAATGGAGTAGCTAAAGATTATTTACGATTTGCGGTAGAAGATGGTGTTATTGAAAGAGTAAGACACGGATTCTATATATTAAAAGATACCATTGCCGATGAAGTTTATATTCTGCAACAAAGAGCAAAGAATCTAATTTATTCATTTGATACTGCTGCATATTATAATGGATTAACAAACAGGGATCCACTGCGACTAACTTTGACGACAACAAGAGAAACTAAAACAAGTTTCTTGTATGCAAAGGGATTTGAACTAAATTTCCATTATGTTGATAATGAAAAGTTTAAATTAGGTCGAGCCAAAACAAAAACAATATTTGGCAATCAAATAGTAATTTATAACATGGAACGTACACTATGCGATCTTTTTTCCCCAATTTATAATGGAGATATTGATATAGCGTTAGAATCATTAAAGAATTATGTGAAAAGGAAAGATAAGAATTTTTATAAGCTTATGAAGTATGCTCAGGATTTAGGGGTTGAGCAAGAGCTGAAGAAGAGATTAGAGGTGTTAATATGAGAGACTCAAGACAGTTGCGTGATTTAATAAAAAACAAAGCAAATGAGTTAAATGTGAACCCTCAGCTTTTATTAAAAAGATATTTTATGGAGCAAATGCTAGAGAGAATATCATCCTCAAATTATTCTGCTCAATTCATATTAAAAGGAGGGATGTTAATTTCCTCAATTATTGGTGAAGGGCTGAGAACAACTAGAGACATAGATATTACTCTTAAAAATATTAAGCTAGATAAGAGAGAAGTTAACACTATATTTGAAGAAATAATAAAAATTGATTTGAACGATAAACTAGATTTCACAATGATTAGTGTAGAGGATATACACGAAGAATTTGAATATCCAGGAGTTAGAGCTACTTTTGAAGTGAAGATGGAGGAGATAAAAGATTCATTTAAAATTGATATAACAACAGGGGATGTGATTACTCCTAAAGAGATTGAGTATGGCTATGTAAAAATTTTAGAAGACAAGCAAATTCTTATTTTTTCTTATCCTGTGGAAACAATTTTAGCAGAGAAAATAGAAAGCATCATATCGAAAAATATCATTGGTACTCGAATGCGAGATTTTTACGATGTTTATATGCTAGACAAGTTACACAGTAAAAAGTTAAAGAATGAAATATTGAAAGAAGCATTTGCTAACACAATCGAAAAGAGAAATTCAACGGAGTACTTTCAAGATGTAGAGGATATAATTGCGGCAATTGAGATGAGCGAAACATTGCAAAATCTTTGGAAAAATTATGCAAACAAAAACCCTTACGTCGGTAATGTATCTTTTGAAGACACAATAATTAGCATAAAAAATCTGATAAAAAGAGTTGTGGAGTAGGTATGAAATATTTTGTATCTGCAGATATACATAGTTTTTATGATGAGTGGATGGTTGCATTAGATAAAGCTATGTTTGATATAGAAAATCCAGAGCATAAAATAATTATTTGTGGCGACTTATTTGACAGGGGAAGACAACCTAAAGAGATTATAGACTTTGTTTTACGGAACAAAGAAAAAATTATTTATATTAAAGGCAATCACGAAGATTTGTTGGAAGAGTTGATAGCAAGAAATAAGCCCACAATATATGATTACCATAATGGAACTTCGCAAACGATTGTAGACCTATATCCCGAATGGGAAGTTACAGAGTTTGATTTGAAAAAGATAGCAAGAGTAACGAGACTACAAGAGGTGTTAAGCTTATATCAAAAATATTATGAAACAGATAACTATGTTTTTGTTCATAGCTGGATACCAATAGATAATTATATTAATCGATATGACCCTGATTGGCGAAACGCATCTAACGATGCATGGTATAGAGCTCGTTGGGCTAAGCCGTTAGAAATGTACAAATCAAAAATATTCGAACCAAACAAAACAATTGTATTTGGCCACTGGCACTGTAGCGCTTTTTGGAATATGGCATTCCCACAAAAGTATGAGGAGTTTGGAGAGCAGGTAAACTTTGAACCATTTATAACAAAGGAGATTATATCTTTAGATGCCTGCACAGCGTATAGTGGCAAGGTAAATGTGGTTGTTATTGAAGAATCATGAGTGACTTCCTTGTATATTACCTAAAGCACTTGTAACTAGTACAATTTTTATGCTTAATTACAGTTTTAGGCAAAAACTAAGGCAAGTGTCCCAATTTGTGTACAACACACAATATAAATTATCCAAAAAGGTATTGTTAAAAACAGACCAAAGATGTTATAATCTTTATATAGGTGTTATATGAGGAAATATTATGGAATTTAAAGATAAAGTTAAGATTGCAAGAACCCAACTGTTTATGAGTCAAGAGAACTTTGCAAAAGAACTGGGTGTTACTTTTGCTACAGTTAATAGATGGGAGACAGGAAAGCATGCTCCAAGCTATCCTGCGCAGAAAGCATTCCATGATTTTTGTAAGAAGCATAATATTTCATTTGAGAAAAAATAGCTTTTATTTTTTAAGGTGGAACTTCTGATAATAAACTATTACTAGAAGTGATGGGAGGGTTGAGATGTCAAATTTGAATAAGCACGATATGACAGAAGCGGATGTTTGTAGAGTATATATAACACCAGCAATAAAAAGAGCAGGCTGGAATAATGCTTTGATAAAAGAGCAGTATACCTTTACTGCGGGAAAGATAATAGTGCGAGGAAAAATAGTAGAGCGAGGCAAAAAAAGACGAGCAGATTATGTATTATACTATGACTCAAAATCAAAAATGCCAATAGCTATTATTGAAGCAAAAGACAATAAACATTATGTTGGAGCTGGGATGCAACAAGGGTTAGGCTATGCTGATGCATTAGATGTTCCATTTATTTATAGTTCGAATGGGGATGGATTTATAGAACATGATAGGCTTACAGGAAAAGAAAGGAGTTTGAGTTTAGATGAGTTTCCTACTAGGGAGGAACTATGGGCCAGGTATTGTTTGTCAAAAAATATCACTAGCAGCGAGAATAAACTTATATCAGAGCCATACCATTTTGGAGAAAACACTAAAGAACCACGTTATTATCAACGAGTAGCTATTAATAGAGTAATTGAGGCTATTGCTAAAGGGCAAGAGAAGCTATTGTTGGTTATGGCTACAGGCACAGGTAAAACATTCACGGCATTTCAAATCATATGGCGTTTATGGAAGTCAGGGGTGAAGAAAAAGATATTATACTTAGCAGATAGAAATATTCTAATAGACCAAACAATTAATAATGACTTTAAGCCGTTTAAAAAAGTAATGACTAAAATTGAAAAAAAGAATATGGATACTTCTTATGAGATTTATATGTCTTTATATCACCAACTTTCAGGCGATGAAAATATTGAAATGTTTAGGCAGTTTAAGCCTGAATTTTTTGACTTAATTATTGTTGATGAATGTCATAGGGGCAGTGCACGTGAAGATTCAAGGTGGAGAAGAATATTAGATTATTTTAGTTCTGCTACTAAAATAGGAATGACAGCCACGCCAAAAGAAAATAAAGAGGTGTCAAATATTACATATTTTGGTGAGCCTGTATATACATATTCACTAAAGCAGGGAATAGAAGATGGTTTTCTTGCCCCATATAAGGTCATTCGTGTTGGGTTAAATGTTGACTTATTAGGTTATCGTCCAGAGGCAGGCAAGACGGATAAAGATGGCAATTTGCTGACAGATGAAGAATATGAAATAAAAGATTTTGATAAAACTATTGTTATAGATGAAAGAACTCAAATGATAGCACAAAAAATCACAGAGTACCTTAAAGCGACCGATAGATATTCAAAAACTATTGTTTTTTGTGTTGATATTGAGCACGCTGAAAGAATGCGTCAAGCATTGATTAATTGTAATAGTGATTTATGTTTAGAAAATTATAAATATATTATGCGCATCACGGGGGATAATCAGGAAGGGAAGGCACAGCTAGATAATTTTATTGACCCTGAAAGCAAGTACCCAACAATTGTCACAACTAGCAAACTTATGACAACAGGGGTAGATGCACAAACATGCAAATTAATTGTTCTAGATAATATTTTTGGCGAAAATGGTATGACAGAATTTAAACAGATTATTGGAAGAGGCACTCGTATAAATGAGGAATTTGGGAAAACCTATTTTACAATTATGGACTTTCGCAATGCTAGTAGGTTATTTGCGGATCCCCAGTTTTCAGGAGAACCTATTGTTATATATGAGGCAAGAGAGAATGATCCATTAATTGAGCCAGATGCAGATGAAAACCATCAAGTAGATAGTAGTGACGAAGAGAATGTAGGGCAAGGAGACATAAGAATAGCTGATGCCACTCTTGAGCCACCAGCACCGCCACATAGTAGGAAAATATATGTGGATAATGTTACAATTGTTGTGTTAGCTGAAAGAGTTCAATATTATGATAAAGATGGAAAACTAATTACAGAAAACTTGAAAGACTACACAAAGCGTAATATTTTAAGCGAATATTCTACAATGGAGGAATTCTTAACAAAATGGACAAGTGAAAAGAAACGTGATGCAATTGTTGAAGAACTAAAAGAACATGGAATACTTTTGGAGGCTTTAAGAGACGCTGTTGGAGACCCTAGCATTGATGATTTTGATTTAATATGCCATATTGCTTATGATAAGAAACCTCTTACAAAAAGTGAACGAGCTAGACGCGTAAAACAAAAAGGATACTTTGAAAAATATTCAGAAGCAGCTCAGCAAGTTATAGAAGCTCTTTTAGAAAAATATGCAACGGATGGAATTGTGGACTTTGAAGATACAACGATACTTGAGTTAAGTGATTTTGAAAAATTTGGTAACCCGATTAAGATCGCAAATCTATTTGGAGGGCTGGTTCAATATCAAAAAGCGATGAAAGAGTTGAAAGAAGTTTTATATGCAGCATAGAAGTATTACCAATAAAACACCTCATATAGGGTAATTTAGTAAAAGAAAGTGTGACAAAGGAGAAAAAGTGAAAACAGGAAATTTAATAAAACGCATACAAGATATAATGAGAAATGATGCAGGGGTAGACGGTGATGCCCAGCGTATAAGCCAAATGACGTGGATGTTTTTCTTAAAAGTATATGATGCTAAAGAACAACTTTGGGAGTTCCATGATACTAAATATAGAAGTTTAATTCCGCAAAAACTTCGCTGGGGTACTTGGGCAATTGACCATAGAGACGGAAAAGCCTTGACTGGGGAGGAGCTTTTAAATTTGATAAATAATGAGGTGTTCCCTACGTTAAAAGAGTTACCGATTGATGCAAATACCCCCTTAAAACAACGTATTGCTAAGTATGTGTTTGAAGATGCACAAAACTATATGAAAGATGGTATTTTATTACGACAAGTTATTAATGTCATAAATGAATCCGTAGACTTTTTAGAATATAAGGAAAGACATGAATTTGGCACAATTTATGAAACTATTCTTAAAAGCTTACAAAGTGCAGGAAATGCTGGTGAATTTTATACCCCAAGAGCAGTAACAGACTTTATGGTACAAATGATTGCACCTGAGCTTGGTGAAAGTGTTGCTGACTTTGCTTGCGGAACGGGCGGCTTTTTAACTTCAACATTGAAATATTTAGAGGCAAGCAAAAAAACAGCAGAAGATATTGTTAAATACAATAATACAGTTTATGGAATAGAAAAAAAAGGTTTGCCATATCTTTTGTGCATTACAAATATGTTAATTCACGATGTTGATGAACCTAAAATTTATCATGATAATAGTCTTGAAAAGAATGTTAGAGAATACAAAGAAGCAGATAAATTTGATATTATTCTTATGAATCCACCTTATGGTGGAAGTGAAAAAGATTCTGTTAAAAATAATTTTCCTGTAGAATTACGGTCTAGTGACACAGCAGATTTGTTTATGAGTGTTATTATGTATCGTCTAAAAAGAAATGGCCGTGCTGCAGTTATTATTCCAGATGGTTTCTTGTTTGGGACAGACAACGCTAAAATAGCAATAAAGAAAAAGCTTATTAACGAATTTAATCTACATACTGTAATAAGAATGCCGCACAGTGTATTTGCGCCCTATACTTCAATAACAACCAATATCCTATTTTTTGATAAAAAAGAAAAGACAAAAGATGTTTGGTTTTATCGTATGGATATGCCAGAAGGTTACAAAAACTTTTCTAAAACAAAACCTATATTGATTAACCATTTTGACTCAGTTATAGATTGGTGGAGTAATAGAAAAGAAATTATAATAGAAGGTTCACCAAAAGCAAAAAAATATTCCAAACAAGATATAGAAGAAATGAATTATAATATAGACCTTTGCGGTTTCCCGCACGAAGAAGAAATTATTCTTGAGCCTATGGAACTTATAAAAAACTATAGAGAGCATCGTGCAAGCTTACAAGCAGATATGGACAGAATTTTAGATAAAATAACTGCAATGTTGGAGAACGAATAATGACAGCAGAACAATTAAGAAAATCGATTCTTCAGTTAGCCATACAAGGAAAATTAGTGAAGCAAAGTCCTCAAGATGAGCCTGCTTCAGTTTTGCTAGAAAGGATTCGCAAGGAAAAAGAATATCTAATAAAAGAAGGAAAAATAAAAAGAGACAAGCAGGATTCAATAATTCTTAAGGGTGATGATAATTGCTATTATGAGAAGATTGGCAAAACAATAGAAAATATTGATGAGGAAGTTGCTGATTTTGATTTGCCTAACAAATGGGCTTTTTGCAGATTAATCTCTGTCGCAAATATCTATACGGGCAACAGTATAAATGAGAGAATAAAGGAAACAAAATATGTTGGACTTTCTTCGGGATATAACTATATTGGAACAAAAGATGTCGGGTTTAATAGAAATATTAATTATAATAATGGTGTTAAAATTCCATTTGCTAATGAAACTTTCAAAATTGCAAGAGAAGGCACAACTTTGTTGTGCATAGAAGGTGGCAGTGCTGGACGAAAAATTGGCATATTAAAAGAAGATGTTTGTTTTGGAAACAAATTAAGCGCTTTTGAAGCCATTGAAATCAATAGGAAATATTTATACTATTATTTACAAGCCCCAATATTTCTGAGCAATTTCAATAGAAGCACATCAGGGATAATCGGCGGAGTAGGCATAAATAGAATGAAAAGCTTCATATTGTTAGTGCCTCCTTTAGCAGAACAAAGTCGCATTGTAGAAAGACTAGAAAAGTTAGAGCCTTTGATAGAAAAATATGATGCATTAGAAAAACAAGCAACTAAATTAGATAGCGAAATAAAAGATAAACTTCGCAAATCTATACTGCAATACGCAATTCAAGGGAAACTTGTACCACAAGACAAAAATGACGAACCAGCTTCTATGTTATTAGAGCGTATTCGTAAAGAAAAGAAAGCTAGGCTTGGTAAAAAATATGTAGAAAGTTATATATATAAGGGTGATGATAACTGTTATTATGAGAAGATAGGCAACAAGGTAGAAAATATTACTGATAACATAC
>JGI24709J26583_10000051_pt1 | contig 76475 bp, 58 predicted proteins | sample BioPla2DNA1_FD_26583 | JGI IMG/M metagenome (IMG submission 26583) | reverse complement strand
CCCCCCTATTACCGATAGTTTATCTTAGTAACCGTTATCTAGTCACTTATTAATTACCGTCAGCTATTGCCTTTCTTCTGCGAGCTTCTGCTGTCAGCTCATCAAGATAAGCATCAATATCAACTTCGGTTCTATAAGTTTCCATGTATTCATCCCATATAGCATCAAACTGATCAGCCGGAGCCATCATAGCCTTTGGCAGATACTCATGCTTGAGATCAGTAATCTTTGCTCTTGCCTGACCGTAATCAGTATCGGTTGTCCATGTGTTGGTATAGGACCACATAGGATACCAAGGCTCATTAGGAACACTTGGGCTTAAGAAATCAAGGAATGTCTTATAGCCGTAGCCATCAAGAAGCTCTTTCTCAACAGGCTCTAAGCTGTCATAGTATTCACCGGGTTGATCGTTAGGGTCAATTGAGTTGATTCCATCATCAAATAAGCCTTCGTAATGAGGGAAGTATGCATACGCCTCATTAACCATGTTCTGAGAAACCCAGTCAGTATTACGGATGTTCTCTCTCTGTTCAGGCGTTCTATAGAATACTCCGTTCTCATCAACCATATAATCTACGCCTTCTTCTCCCCAGTAAATCATCTTTGTAATCTCATCATCAAGCAGATCATTGATAAACTGCATTGCGCCTTCGATATCCTTACAACTTGTGGTGATACTTAAGCCATTAGAAACGTCAAGAGCCGCAGGGCTGTGCCATCTGTCTAATCTCTTACCATCGATGGTTATAGGCAGAGGAACATAGGTGTCTTCAAACTTACCCTGTGCTTCCAGAGCAGCAACAGCAGTATTGAAGTTCCAAGCCTGGTCAAGTGTACCTAACACTCTACCTGTGGACAGTAATGAAATATATTGATCATAAGACATAGTATAGGTTTCAGGATGAACCAGACCCCTATTAAATACTTCATTCATCTTCTTATAGTACTGATAAGCTTCAGGTATGGTATTATAGTCCTCAGCTGTAACAGTCTCAGGATTAATAATACATGCACCGTCGTTAGGATATCCTATTAAGAATAACGGAGGGTTCTCAACACCGAAGTATCTCCAGTCCTCTGTACTCATAGAGAATCCAACTGTTTCCTGTCCATCCGCTGTTGTAGGATGAGCATTCTTATATTCTTCAATTACATCAAAGTATTGGTCAAGAGTCTTGATCTCAGGGAATCCTGCCCAAATAAGGACCTTCTTCTGAATCCAGAATCCCATATCCCAATGCTCAGTAGCAACTTCTTTACCCTTAATGATACCGAACTGAGGAATCAGATAAATATGGCCGTCTTCGCTTCTAACTCTGTTCCAATCACCTTCGGAAAGGTAATTCTTAATATTAGGATAGTTATCCCAATATTCATCAATCGCTACTAATACACCGGCTTCAAGCAGAGATGGAGTTCCTGTGGAACCGGTAATAAGATCAGGATAATTACCGCCAGCAATCATAACACCGATTCTTTCGTCAGCGGTCTGAGCGGTAAGCCAAGTTACTTTGGCAGAAGCTCCGATCTTCTCAGCTATCTTACGAAGCATACGGTTGTCATCCGGTATTTCTGTTCCGGGAACCGCATGAAATGCTGTGAAGACCTTTTCTTCCTTCTTATCATCGGTCTTGCTGTCAGTCTTGTCGCCGCTCTTCTTGTCTTCTTTNTCGGCGCTGTCTGTTACTTTGCTTTTATCGCCGGAAGTGTCTTTGTCATCTTTTTTCCCGCAAGCGGTTAAAAGAGCGGCAAACATTGTAATTACAAGTAATGCAATAAGCAATGTTTTGATTCTTTTCATTTCTTTTCCTCCCTATACTTTTTTACTCTGGGGTGCATTTTTACATAATATGCACAATAACGCACCTACAGATATATTGATTTTAGCATTACTGCACAATACCATCAACGCATAAAGTATAGGCTAAATACTAAAAACTATATAATTTGATTTAAATTAATTTTTATTTTGTGAATTAGTTAAAAATCTCTTCCTGTATTGAAGAGGTGTCGTACCCTTAATCTGTACAAATTTGCTTATAAAATAATCGGTATTGTTAAATCCAACCGTTTCTGCAATTTCATAGATTTTTCCGTCTGTACGGAGTAACAGCTCGCATGCCCTGTCGATTCTATAATTGTTTAGATAATCCTTAAATGAGACTCCGAACTGCTTCTTAAAAATCTGACCGAGATATGCACTGTTGATAAAGTATTTTTCGCTGAGAGATTTGAGACTTAGATTATTCATGTAATTTTCGGTTATCTCTCTTTCCACCTCAGTTATAACACCACCCAATGCATGCTTTCTTAAGGAATTCAAATAATCCGAAAACTCCAATGCAAATTTTTTGAAATGAGCAACACTTCCACGAATTGCGGTTTGTCCATATCCTCCCTGACTTATCAGTTTGTATACCTCGTCTTGATCGAAGTCCGAATAAAGCTCCTTGGCTATGCCTATTAAACTGAACATAAGATAATCCATACTTAATCTGATTATTTCTGGCTCGGCCACCAGCTCCTTAAAATGCATGTATAGATTGTTTACTTTTTTCTCAATTTTATCATTATCATTTTCTTCTATTGCCTTTATCAACTCATCGATTAAATCCTTGTCTGCAGAAAAACTGCTGGTATTTATTTTATCCTTAATTTCGTCATAAAAGGATATTTCCGTCACCTTGGAATATAACTGAAAGTTCTTTGCAATCAAAGCAGACTTGTAGGATTCCGATATAGTTTCAATACTCTCTTCCTTTTGTCCGATATAGAAAATAATTCTGTACGAAATAGCCGCACTCAGATTATCGTGCAGGTTTTTGATATATTCTTTCTCACTAAGCTGTAGCTTATCCGCCATGCTTTTAGCATATATAAAGCCTACATAAAATTCATTGTTGTTATCATGAGCCATATATGTATGATACATAAACTCTCCAAGATGAGCTTTCGTGGCTTCATACAGTTTATTCTGTTCCTTCTCTTTATCATTATCTGACAGTCTGTCATATTCTTCGTTTGTCACATCATATTCGATTCTTATATATCTAATATTATTTATTGCTATAAGACGATTCTTAACATACTCTATGCATTCCCTGTCATAAGTTCCTGAAATAAGATTAATTAAGTGACGATCAAAGATAATACGGTCAGACAACTCCTGCATTTTTAAGTTCTCAAGATGTCTATAGTAGGAATCCTTATACTCCTCAAGTACCTTGATTAATTCTTCTTTTTGAACCGGTTTTAAGACATAATCGTCTACATTAAATTTAATAGCCTTTTTGGCATACTCAAACTCGTAAAACCCACTAAGTATAATAAACCTTATTTTCTTGGATATATGCTCCCTGGTGTATTCAATTAATTCAAGCCCATCCATACCAGGCATTTTTATATCTGTTATAACCAAATCAATATCTTTCTTCTCAAGCTTTTTAATTGCTTCATTGCCGTTGGCAGCCTCTTCACATATTTGGAAACCAAGCTGCTCCCAATTAATCAAAATCTTAAGGCCTTGACGGATATACGGCTCGTCATCCACTATCATAACCTTAATCATCAGAGGTTTCCTCCTTATCATTAATTTTGCCATATACTAAAGGTAACCTAAATACTATATCAGTTCCACCCTCCGGTTTACTGTCAATATCGAATTTAACATTGCCGTCGCTATACATCATAAGTCGCAGATATGCATTAAGAACACCGGTACTTTTTGTTTCGTACAGCATCTTACTGTCGGCGTTGGAAATCATTCGTCTAAGTTCATTAAGCTTTGACTCATCCATGCCCTTTCCGTTATCAGATATCTCTACAAGTAGATACTCATTATCCTTGGTAATGGTTAAGGATATTACTCCTTCCTTCTCAGTTGTCTCAATACCATGTATACAGGCATTTTCTATAAATGTACTTATTGATAACTTCGGTACTAAGCATTTCTTACATTCATCCATTACATAATGATAATACTTAATCTTGTCGCCAAACCTATATCTTTGGATATGAATATAATTATCTATAAATCCCAGTTCCTTCTCAACGGTTATATAATCGTCTCCCCAGGTCATGCTTTTACGAAACAGAACCGCCAGTTCTCCTATAATATTCGCCGTTTCATTCTCATTCTTTATAAGACTTCTCATCCTTATGCTTTCCAAGGTATTAAAAAGAAAATGCGGATTTACCTGACTTTGGACCGCCTTAAGCTCGGCATTCTTTTTAGCCAGCTCCAGGGCCTGTTTTTCTGCTTGTCCCTTAAACACAACCTCAATCAGTTCCTTAATCCTTGATACCATGAGATTGAAGCGTTTAATCAGCTTACCGATTTCGTCCTCCCCTTCACTAATGTCAATTAACTCAAACTGCTCCTTTTCTACCTTAACCATATAGGAATCTATAAGCATCAACCGTTGACTGATCGATTTACCGACAAAATAAATCAGGATGGTAGGTAAAAAGATATTAAACAGAACTATGGTAATTAGCCACTGGTTCTCAAAAAGCACTAACCAAAACGGTATTTCCTTTGCCTTTATGATTATCTCCCATTCCTGAGATCCGATTGGGAAGGTCATAGACATGGTTGAATCCTCTAAAAGTACCGAATCTGCAGGCTCATATTTACGCATACCACTGGCAGACGGCAGATTAGAAAACAATACGACCTCATCATTTCTAATATAGATTTCACCGTCTATTTTCTCATTCAGTACGTCCTTAAGCATATTGGTATAATCCAGATCAACCTTCAGAATCTTAGTCATTCCCCTCTTATCAAAATAATCCAATTTACGAATGACACTGATTGTTCTGCTGGTACCGGTACCGGGTATATATTTCTTATCACTGTCATAGTAGGTGTATAAAAAAATATCCTGTCCGCTTTCTACATAAGCTTTATACCAATCGGTATCCTCAGCCGTCTCCAGTCTGGCAATACTTCCACCGTTAATAAGCGTATCATTATCGGCATATGTTATTATTTTATACAAACGGCCGTAATTGTAATTATAGCTTAAACCGTTGTACCTCAGCATATCAGTATAGTCCTCATAATAGTCCAGATTATTCTGATATTGCTTGGAAAGAAAATCATTAAGCTTTTCATCAGAATACAGATTATAAGTGAACAGAATACAGCTCTCAACCGTATCGGTAAGGTTGGATTTTACACGCTCCATTACATATGTAAGATCCTTTTTGCGATTTTCCTTATAATTACTGTTCACAGTATATAATATGATTGCATCTGTAAAAATAATAGGAATTAAAACACAAAAGCAATAAATCAGGAGCAGTTTTGTCCTGATCTTAAAGTTATTTAAACTGAACTTTTTCATAGCTCATTACCTCATATCCCCAATATGCGCTATTATTTGATTCTTATAATCATTATTTTACACATAAACTGATTTAATAGCAAGTTTATACTCATATACAATTATTAACATATAATATTGCAAAATAAAAGCTACTTTGCTATAATGTTGTCATAAATTTCAAGGAATAACTAAAATACATATGAAGCGGAGGTAAGCATCTTGTTATTTATCAAGAAAATAAAAATAAGACACTCAAGTTCTTCTTCTTAGTATACTTGGATTATTTATACTTAACACGATAATATATTTTACTAATATTAAAAGCGATAAACCCATAATAACGATCATTACCATAGTTTTGCCTATAATAATTATATGTATCTCTGTTCACTTATATCGGTTCTTGTCGAAAGATTATTTCATTCCTCTGCGTTCTCTGTTATCCTATATGAAATCATATGAATACAGAAAGTCACTAAAGCCATTACCCCCCGAGTTAAGTAAGAATAATGATTTTGGTCTTCTATCTGAGCTTATGATTAATTGTTTGGATAATAGAGATAAAAATGAAGAAAAGGCCACAGATAATAGTATGTCAGTATTCCTGCAAAATCTTAAAGACGTATCTATAATGATGGAAGAATTACATAAAAACATAGATAGTATAGCATCCACATCTGAGGAATTGTCTGCAACTATGGAGGAAACCTCGGCATTATCAACCGATATTGCAGGAACTTCACTGGAAATCGCAGGAACCGTCCAGGACTTTACAGAGAAAGCGGATCAAGGCTATAAGACATCACAGGAAATCAAACATAGTGCCGAAGAAACCATGGATAATGTATCTAATGCTCAGGAAAAGGCACAACTGATTTTTAGTGATACTAAAATACATTTGGAGAAAGCTATTGACGATGCAAAGATTGCAGATCAAATATCCATATTGTCAAAATCCATTAACGAAATTATCACTCAGACAAATCTGCTGGCACTTAATGCATCTATTGAAGCTGCCAGAGCCGGAGAATATGGCAAGGGTTTTTCTGTGGTAGCCGAAGAAATACGAAAGCTGGCTGAGCAGTCAAAGAATAATATTGCTCAGATTGATGAGGTCACAGAAAGGGTTAAGGAAGTAGTAAATAATCTTGCCAAATATGGCTCCATGCTGCTTCAATTTATGTCTGAGGATGTGAATTCCGATTATAATTTTATGAAGGATGTTGCTAATAAATACAAGGAGGATTCATTAACGATTAATAATCTGTTCTTGGATTTTAGTACATCCTCAAATGAATTACTCAACTCAATCAGTGGCCTACTGACAAATCTTGATCATATAGTCGTTGCATCATCTGAAGGTGCAGAAGGAGTTAACGATATAGCCATGCATATCAGTGACATGACCAGTTCTTCCAATGAAATTCTAACCAAATTGCAGGATCAACTAAAGTGAGCATATTTAATATTAATAAAATATAAAATGAGGAGGTAATACAATGGAACTATTGTATACTGTTAATGCACCTGAAGGATACTGCGGAATTGTTCCAGGAAGAAATGTACTTTATTCTAGCGGTGTAGGTGACTGGAAGCCTGAATATGTGGAAGCGTTGACTAAAAATTTACTAGAACTTACTAAAAAATTTAACGGCGAAAGCTTTGCTTATATTGCAGACCCATCAAGGATGAATCCTATACTTAGCAAAGAGGTTTCAGCAAAATTTGCAGAACTCCATAATGAGGTAGAAAAAGTCGGATGTAAGGTAATTGCATTCTTAGACGGTAATACTGCCGCTATGAAGCTTCAGTCCCAAAAGCATCAGAACATGTCTGAGGCAAAGGGAATGCAGGTATTACATTTTAGGAATGCTGATGAAGCATTAAAATGGTTTGAGGGTTTGGGAATTTAAATTACGATATCATCAACCGGGACTGTTTCAAAATAACTTTCAAAAGTTGTTTTGAAACAGTCCTATTTATTTCTATGAATTTTACTTATCTTAATTTATAAAGGTCAAATAAGTAATTAAGACATGTTTTGACATAAGTTTTTCTAATTTTGACATAAAAATGAACTGATTTGTTCACAAATTGTCTTTATTCTATCCATACTTTAAACATAAATTCGTTGTATAATACTGTTGAAGTGTTAAATATAGTTTTTTTCACTCTCCTCCTCCCTACTTATATATTATAGATTTGAGGGTGTCTGCAGCACATACCTGCAAGACACCCTCTTTCACGTTTAGAGATATAGTCTTCTTAAATTTTTCCTGATTAATTTATATTTATTTTATAAATTATACACAAATTAGACACATCTTCTTTGTATACTATGTACATAGACAGTGATAAATCACTTTCTACTCCCACCCTATTATACGCTATGGTAAACGAACAACCCCTGTTGTTTACCGAAAACGCCGGCTAAAAGCCGGCGTTTTTCTATTTCACATATTCTTATATTATTATACTGTCTCACTAAGGGAGTCCTTCGTTCCTACAGGAAGTCTGGATATTCGAACTCTGCCTATCATTTTGTTCATAGTTTCAAGAACATCAAACTGATATCCTCCATACTGCAGTGTAGCCCTTTCTCCATCTGCAGGAATTCTATCGAGGATTGATATTAACAACCCATTCAGAGTATCAAAATCCTCATGATCAATCGTAATGTTCAGCTCATCCTCCAGATCCTCCAAACTTATAGAGCCTTTGACAACACAGGAATCCTTCTCAACCGATAGAACCATCTTCTCTTCCTTGTCATATTCGTCCTGAATATTACCTACAATTTCTTCGAGGAAATCCTCCATTGCAACCAATCCGGCGGTTTGTCCATATTCATCTATTACGATGGCCATATGAATATTATTCGACTGCATCTTATGGAACAAAAGATTAACACTCTGGGTATCAGGCACGAAGTAAGGCTCTCTTGCAATTTCCCGTAATGATTTACTCCTGTCGGATGATATGTAAGCAGAGATTACGTCCTTTAAGTGCAGTATTCCAATTATATTATCAAGATTATCCTCATAAAGCGGATATCTGGAATAATTCTCTGAAAGCATAAATTTTAACGCTTCCACCAATGACATCTCCGCATTAACTGCTATAATGCGTTTTTTATGTGTCATTATGTCTCCGACTTCCTTATCGTCAAGCTCAATGATATTTGATATCATCTCAGCCTTGTCTGCATCAAAAACACCCTGCTCATGTCCCTCATTCACCATAGATATGATTTCTTCTTCGATTTCACTAACCTCAAGCTTCTTAGGATTAATGCGAAAAATCCTCAGTACCAATTCCATGGTTTTTTCAATTATCCAGCTTATCGGGCTAAATATGGTGCATACTATCATAATTAGGCCATAAAGTCCAAAGCAGATTTTCTCAGCATACTTTATCGAAAGTCTTTTAGGAAGTACTAAACCAAATAATGTCATTAAGAATACTACCAGGGCTATAAATAATACATTATAAACCCATAGACTATGTCGGAAATAAGACATATAGTATATTCCGGTAATTATTCCAATGCTGCATGCTATTAATGACAGGGTATTCTGACATCTCCTGTCAGGGCCAATAAACAATAACAGCTTACCTGCTCTTTTGTCTCCACCCTCTGCCTTTTTTCTTATGCTGTTTTCATTGACGTATTCCAGCGCTGTCTTCATGCTGGATATGATTGCCATTATAAGGATCAGCAGAAATATAATCGCCATTCCCCATAAAGGATTGTCACTTTCCATAGTGAAAAATATCCCTTCCTTCTTTATTAAAATAGTATATGTCTAAAATATGTATCTAAAGATAAACTAATAATTAATGCCTTATCAATTTTCTTTAATACATCTCTATCCAAGTGACATACTTTTTCTTTTAATCTGGATTTATCTATTGTTCTAACCTGTTCCAGTAATATAACAGAATCCTTCACAACTCCATATTTATCCGCATCCAGCTCCACATGTGTAGGTAGCTTGGCCTTATTCATCTTGGAAGTAATTGCTGCACATATCACAGTAGGACTATGCTTATTTCCCGTATCATTTTGAATAATCAGCACCGGCCTGATACCTCCCTGCTCAGAACCGATAACCGGTCTTAAATCGGCATAAAAGATATCTCCTCTTCTAATTACCACTTTACTCACACTCCAATTTTAGGCTTTACCCTTATTATTGCCAGTTTCTTCGTGTGTATTCCATAAAGTGATATCGCTTTACGATATTACTGATATATCATCATTGAAGATTCCCTATTGATTATATACCCTTGGTATTCTTTTTCCTACCGTACACATCATTTCATATGGAAACGAGTGTGACCACTGTGCCAAAGTCTCTACACTGATTATACAGTCTCCTTCCTTTCCTAGCAAGGTTACAACATCTCCCTGACTTACATCCTTGATATCAGTCACATCGACCATGAAATAGTCCATGCAAATTCTGCCTATAATTGGTGCATACTGCCCCCGAATTATGACCTTACCTACGTTGGACAGATTTCTGGAATATCCGTCAGCATAACCCACAGGAATGGTGGCAACCTTAGTCTTTTTATCGGTTATATAAGTCAAACCGTAGCTTATTCCTGTTCCTGCATCCACTTCCTTAATAAAAATAACATGACTCTTTAACTCCATGGCCGGAATTAAGCCTAGGCTGTTGTGGTTAACTTCATCTGAAGGATATACTCCATACGCTACTATTCCACATCTGACCATATTATACTGTGCCTCCGGAAATTCTATCATTCCTGCACTGTTAGAAAAATGACGTATGGGAATATGTATACCCTCCTGCTCAAGCAATCCGATATACTCATTAAATCTATTAATCTGCTTCACTGAGATTTCTCTGTCAGCCTCATCGGCTTTCGCAAAATGTGAGAATATTCCGTCTATACATATACCCTCGAGAGAGGCTATCTGCTTAATAATTTTGATGGTCTCATAGGAATCACTGAAACCGAGTCTTGACATACCTGTATCTATCTTAATATGAATCCTTGCGGTTTTGTTCTGCTTAACGGCCTCCTCTGATAACTTCTTAGCCATCTCATACTGGTATACAGTCTGCATCACATCATAGGAAACCACAAGATCAAACTGTTCCATCGGTGTATATCCCAATATAAGAATCGGCTTTTTTATCCCTGCTTTTCTTAGTTCTATGGCTTCTTCGATTATTGCTACACCATAGGCATCGACCATACCATTTTCAAGGGCCTTTGATATGGCTACTGCCCCGTGTCCGTAAGCATCAGCCTTTACAATAACCATAAGCTTTGTGTCTTTGTCTATACTATTTCTTATCTGTCTAATATTCGAACGTATTGCGTCAAGATTTATATTAGCCTGTACTCTGTAGTAGTCACATCTATCCATTATATTTTCACCTGGTTTCTTCTTTCATTATATTAGATATCGCATCTGCTATGTTACCTGCCATCAGTGAATATGTCCCAATCTCTTCTGATGCCAAATCTCCTGCCAATCCATGAATGTAAACAGCAAGGCAGGATGCCTCATAAGACTCCATTCCCTGTGCCAAAAGTCCCGCAATGATTCCGGTAAGAACGTCGCCACTTCCGGCGGTCGCCATGCCGCAATTTCCGGAAATATTAATGTATTTTTTCCCTGAGCAGGCAACTATAGTTCTGGCATTCTTCATAACATATACCAATTCATTATTATAAGAACATTGATTTGCGATGTCAATTATATTATCTGATATGTCATCTATATCTATATCAAGCAGTCTTGCGAGCTCCATAGGATGAGGAGTTAAAACAGCATTCTCAGGTAATATTTCTGCCAGCTTATCTGTTCGCTTAATAATCCTCATACTTATTCTGTCATCGCCGATATTTTTAATTCTGTTTGCCAGTATGTTTATGGCATCGGCATCGATGACTAAGGGCTTTTGCGTACATGTTACTAAATCAACTAGTTCTTCTATTCTTCTTGTTATCCCAAGCCCCGGACCGATAATTATAACGTCAGCCCAGTCTATAATTGATTTTATATTCTCATCCATATCATAGGATGCATAAAGCGCTTCCGGAATCATTGACTGGATAATAACTCGATTACAAGATGACGTTAGGATTTTAACCATACCGGCCCCTGTCTTTAAACATGCCTTGGCTGACAGATAAGCCGCGCCGCTCATTCCCTCGCTTCCCGCTATAATCAGCACCTTACCGAATGTCCCCTTATGTCCATCGTTTTTTCTCTTTGGAATTTTGGCTAAATCCCCCTTGGTATAATAGAAGGTATCTGCTCCCACACGATGTAAGGCTTCATCCGGAAAGCCGATATCGGCCACGGTTATTCTTCCTGCATAGTCCGCGCCGGGATATAGTATAAGACCTTGCTTCATATAGCCGAAGGTAATGGTACACTCTGCCTTTATGGCCGTATTCATAACCCTTCCGGTATCAGCAGATATACCCGACGGAATATCTACAGAAAACACTCTATGGTTACCATTATTTATCTCATTGATAATATCTGCCATATTTCCTTCAATAGGCTTAGACAGACCTATTCCGAAGATTGCATCAATTATTATATTATATTCATGTAGTCGGATACTGCTATCAATACTTATACCCAAATTTCCGGCAATAGTAAGCTGTTCCTTCATCTGTTGGCTGCATATTTCTATATTAAAAGGCAAAAGAATTGCAACTTGGTAGCCCTGTAAATGCAGGATTCTACCGGCTGCAACTCCATCTCCGCCATTATTTCCGGGTCCACACACCACAAGGATTCGGTCATCCTTGGTTATGGATTGCTTCATTACAGCTATGACTTCCATAGCTGCTCTTTCCATAAGAACCGCAGGAGGGATTTTTATTTCCTCCATAGTGTATCTATCTATTTCCTTCATTTTAACGGAATCTACTATATATTTCATTCGATTGCCTCACTTGTATCTTCTCCTATAACGAATGCATTGGCATATTCCTTCGTATTGGTTATGGATACATGAATTTTAGTTACTCCCTGTTTCTTTGCCAAATCATAAGCTCTGCCGTAAAGATTTACATATGGTTTCCCGAGCTTATCCCTAAGCACCTCTATCTCCTTAAGTGAAATCTGTCTGAAGCCTGTGCCGAACATCTTAGCTACAGCTTCTTTTACCGCAAAATTACCGGCGGCTCTTTGCCATTTACCGTCTATCATTTTAATCTCATCTTCTGTAAAGCTTCTGCTTAAGAAACCTTCCTTCTCACAGGCCTTGCTGATTCTGTCAATTTCGATTAAATCCACACCAATACCGGTTATCAAGCTTATCATTCCTTTATGGGATTACTGTCATCAATAATATCGATTACATCCGAACCTAATATATCATGTAAATATGTATACATCAGGTTATTAGATGACTCAAGGTCATGCTTGACCAGAATTTTCTCCTTCAGTTCCATTCTGGTTTTCTGTATCCACTCTGATATATTTTTCAGTTCTTCCTGATTGTCATGTATTCTATCATAACAGTATTTGATGCTTTCCGATAGAAGCTCTTCATTAGCCTCTCTGATTTTATATGGAAGTTCGGAAAGCCTTTCAGAAGCATTATCTATCTTCTCATTCAATTCATTGATAAAGCGTTTGCTCTGATCCAGCTTCTTTTCCTTGGCTTTACCTGTGATATCATTCTTTATATCCATGTTAACAACGATATCAGATATGAGGGATCTCTTTAGCTTCTTCATATCCTTGATATCGTTAACTATTTTCCCCTGTGTCTTTAACAGCCGGTTAACCTTATTCTCCAGCTCCTTAATCTTCGCTGTTTTCTTATCGTCAGGAAATATCTCATGCCATCTGGAATCCAACGTGAGAATCGGCAGTTTTTTATTCTTTACAACTTTACGGTAATCTAATCTCTTCCTTTTTCCCATATGCTAACCTGCCTTTATTAATGGTATATTATTTATCGGCAGGATATTGCTGTTCAGATAGCTTATATGATAATTTCATCAGACTTTCAGCCAAATGTACATTTTCAACTATTACGTTCTCCACCAAATGAAGGTCTGTGGGAGCAAAATTCCAAATACCCTTTATACCCCATTTCGCAAGATCAGAAGCAACTTTAGGTGCCTTGGCCTTAGGTAAAGTCAAGGCTGCGATATCCACCTGATTTACTTTTAGAAATTCCTCCAATTCATCAATAAGCCTAATCTCAATTCCACGAATTGATAAACCTACAAGCTTTGGATTCACATCAAAAATTCCTTTTATAAAAAAGCCTCTTCGTTCAAAATCCACATAATTAGCAAGTGCCTGACCCAAATTACCTGCACCAATAATAATTAAATTATACTTTCTGTCAAGCCCGAGAATTTTTCCTATTTCTGTATGAAGATATTCTACATTATATCCATATCCCTGCTGACCAAAACCACCAAAATTGTTCAGATCCTGTCTAATCTGTGAGGCGGTCACGTTCATTTTCTCACTCAATTCCTTAGAGGAAATGCGAACGACATCCTTCTCGAGTAAGTCACCCAAATAACGGTAATATCTTGGTAATCTATTTATAACTGCCTTTGAAATGTGCTTTTTTTGCAATGCTTTATCCTCCTTCCGGCGAATACATCTATATGGATTATTATATTTGATTGTTAAGAATAAGTCAATGAATTGATAGCCGTCGCCATTCTTTACTTGCTATTTCATTTATGCTAGAATATATAGGTCGTTATCATAATTTATGTAATTTGAAAGAGGTAAAGTATCATGGTTTTATCATGTAATAATATAAGTAAATCCTTTGGCATGACAGAGATTCTAAAAGATGTCTCCTTTCATATAAATGAGAAGGAGAAGGCTGCTATTGTCGGTGTCAACGGAGCGGGTAAAACCACCCTGCTGAGAATAATAATAGGTGATTTATCCGCCGATGATGGTAATGTAATTCTATCGAAGGGCAGTGTCATCGGATATCTTTCTCAACAACAGGATTTGCAATCAGACAATACTATATTTGAAGAAATGTATAGCGTTAAGCAGGAGCTAACACAACTGGATGAAAGAATCCGCAGTCTTGAGCTAATGATGAAGCATGCGAAGGGCAAGGAACTGGAGCAGATGCTTAATACCTATACAAGACTTACCCATGAATTTGAAATTCAAAATGGATATGCCTACAAGAGTGAGGTTGTAGGTATACTTAAGGGATTGGGTTTTGATGAGGATGAATTTGATAAAAGAATTGACACTCTCTCAGGGGGACAAAAGACCAGAATCGCATTGGGAAAGCTGCTTCTGTCAAATCCGGATATTCTTCTTCTTGACGAGCCCACCAACCATCTGGATCTTATATCTATCGCATGGCTGGAGACATATCTGACTAATTATAACGGTGCCGTGATTGTGGTAGCACATGACAGGTATTTTCTCGATAAGGTTGTAACTAAGGTAATTGAGCTGGATAACAGGAAGGCACAGACCTTCGACGGCAATTACTCAGATTATGTATATAAGAAATCCCTGCAGCAAAATGCTCTCTTAAAGGCATATAATAACCAGCAAAGAGAGATTAAGCGTCAGGAGGAGGTAATCGCAAAGCTTCGCTCGTTCAACCGTGAAAAATCTATCCGTCGGGCAGAAAGTCGCGAGAAAATGCTTGAGAAAATCGAACGTATAGACAAGCCCACTGAAAATCAGCAGATACATTTTTCTATAGAGCCCAAAATCATAAGCGGTAAGGATGTCCTAACCGTAAAAGGTCTTTCGAAATCTTATGGAAGCCTGGAGCTATTCTCAAATATAAATTTTTATATAAAAAGAGGCGAAAGAGTAGCCATAATCGGTAATAACGGGACAGGAAAAACTACTATCCTAAAAATTATCACAGGCTCCGTAGAAGCAGATGCCGGTGAAGTGGAACTTGGAAGCAAGGTTCAGATAGGCTATTACGATCAGGCAATGCAACTGCTTAATCCGAATAAGACCCTATTCGATGAGCTTCAGGATACTTATCCCCACCTGGACAATACTGCTGTAAGAAATATACTGGCCGCTTTTCTTTTTACCGACGATGATGTATTTAAGCTTATAAAGGATATAAGCGGTGGCGAACGGGGAAGAGTATCTCTGGCTAAGCTTATGCTGTCCGAGGCAAATTTCTTAATACTGGACGAGCCGACGAATCACCTGGACATCGCCTCAAAGGAAATCCTTGAAAATGTCCTTAACTCCTATAGCGGAACGATACTCTATGTATCCCATGACAGATATTTCATCAATAAGACAGCAACCAGAATTCTGGATTTGACAGATAAACATCTGCTTAACTACATAGGTAATTATGATTATTACCTTGAGAAGAAGGAAGCGGTTGAGGCTGCATATAAGACAGTCGACAAAGAAAAAGACTCCTTGACCGCATCTGATGAAGCAATCGGTAGCAATAAGCTGTCCTGGCTGCAGCAGAAAGAGGAACAGGCAAGAATAAGAAAGCTTAAGAATGATTTAAAGAGGACCGAGGATGAAATTCATGAACTGGAAATCAGAAATGAGGAAATCGATGCTCTTCTCATTAAAGAGGAAATCTACACCGATGCAGATAAGCTAATGGAGCTTCATACGGAAAAGAAAAAGATTGAAGCCAGACTCGAAGAGTTGTTGGAGAAGTGGGAACGTTTGGCTAACGAAGAATAGAAAAGGGACAGTAACTGTCCCTTTTGTTATGGTCTCATTATCAATGCATACCACATTATATACTTATAATCCTTGTTCTGTAAGGTTTTGGATTGTGTTCATCATATGTACATGAGCTAAAGTCTCTGCCAACTGTCCGTCCCTTTTCTTTAATGCTTCCACTATGGCGGCATGCTCTTTACTTGACTTTTCAGCCCTATAAGGTCTGGAGAGCGTAATCTTACGAACCCGCTCGACATACTGATGAAAATCCGATAATACATGATTTAATATCTTACTGCCGGAGGCTTTGTATAATAAATCATGAAACTTATTATCCAGTTCAACTATCTGGTCAAAATGGCTTCTTCTTGCATGAAAATCCGTTAAGTACAGAATTTCCTCCAATGCCTCAATCTGAGCATTGGTTATATTCTCACAAGCCAGCTTTGCACAGAGTCCCTCCAGATATGAACGTATCATATAGATATCATGAATGTCCTTCTTGGTTATTCCTGTAACATAAGCTCCTTTATTAGGTATGATATTGACCAGCCCCTCAAGCTCCAGCTTACGCAGTGCCTCCCTTACGGGAGTCCTACTTACACCAAGCTCGGTGGCGATAGTATTCTCCTTCAATTCCTCATTCTCATGATAGTCTCCTGACAATATCCTATCCCTTATGGTATTGTATACTCTGCCCCTAAGGGAATACCTGTCTGCTATCTCTTTTTGAAGATTAATCTCTTCCAAGGAATTTTCCTCCTTATAATCTTGCGATTGTTTCCATTAAATAATTGGCAAATTCCTCACTGGTAGCTCCGCTGTCTCTGCCTGTAATAACAAGCTTCTTCTCGGTTACTGTGCAGATATCCAAAGCCTTATAAAGCTTATCGGCTTCCTTCGTATATCCTATATGAGCAAGAAGCATTGCACCTGCACGAATCATACTGCAGGGATCCGCATATTTATCTCTGCCTTCCTTCACCATTCTGGGTGCGGAGCCATGAATTGCCTCAAACATACCGTAACGCTTTCCGATGTTGGCGCTTCCGGCTGTGCCTACACCACCTTGGAATTCTGCTGCCTCATCGGTTATAATATCACCATATAGATTAGGCAATACCACGACCTGGAAATCCTTTCTTCTCTTCTCATCCACCAGCTTGGCTGTCATGATATCTATATACCAGTCATCTGCCGAAATATTCGGATATTCCTTTGCAATCTTATAGAAGATATCCAGGAATTTACCGTCGGTAACCTTAATAATATTGGCCTTGGTAACTGCAGTAACTCTTGTCTTGTTATTGGCTTTTGCAAACTCAAATGCTGCCCTTATGATTCGCTCACAGCCCTGATTGGTTACCACTGTAAAATCCACTCCAAGGTCCTCTGTAACATTTACACCTTTACTTCCTACGGCATAGGCTCCTTCTGTGTTCTCACGGTAAAAGGTCCAGTCAATGCCCTGCTCAGGAATTCTTACAGGTCTTACATTCGCAAAGAGATCAAGCTCTTTTCTCATGGCTACATTAGCACTTTCTACATTAGGCCAAGGATCACCTTTTCTCGGTGTAGTCGTAGGTCCCTTAAGAATAACATGACATTTCTTAATTTCCTCCAAAACCGCAGGAGGAATCGCTGCATTTTCAGCCGCTCTTCTTTCAATCGTAAGCCCCTCTATATTTCTAAATACAACCTTACCGGCTCTTACCTCATCCTCTAACAAGTACTCCAATACTCTCTGAGCCTGTGCTGTTATTGCCGGGCCGATACCATCTCCGCCACATACACCGACTATTATCTGATCCAAGGACTTGTAATCTATAAAATCACCTTGGCTCTTCATTTCGTCTACTCTTCGTAGCTGCTCTTCAAGTAACTGTCCGAATCTTTCCTTTGCCGCTTCAATTTGATCTGTTCTTAACATCTTCATCCTCCAAATCATATTATAGTAAATGCTAAATTAATTCCAGATTTTATTGTATGTTAAGGAGTATGGGTTGTCAACCCGTGAGTCTTCCATATCATACGATGATTTAGGTTATATTTAATTCCTTCTTAGCCCTGTTAATGACACATATCATCTCATCGTCAGTAATAACTGTTATCCTGCCGTTATCGTATTCCTCGTCCACCCATTCCTTTACTTTACCCACAATTGGGTTATTCTTATCAATGGCATTTTCACCCTTAAGATTATAATAGCTGTTAATCCAATGTGCTATTCCCGCAAGTCCTGAGGTATTGGAAACCGCCACCCTCACAGGACGATTTAAGAATTTCTCCGTGTCAAAAATATTATATATTTCCTCATTCTTTAATAATCCGTCGGCATGAATACCGGCCCTGGTGACATTAAAATTACTCCCGACAAAGGGGGTTCTTGAAGGAACTTTATAGCCTATCTCTTTCTCATAATATTCGGCAATCTCTGTAATCACTCTGGTATCCATACCATCCAGTGTTCCCTTAAGCTGGGCATATTCGAATACCATGGCCTCAAGGGGTGTATTACCTGTTCTTTCACCGATACCAAATAGCGAACAGTTAACTGCCGCCGCCCCATAAAGCCAAGCAGTTGTAGAATTAGTTACAGCCTTATAAAAGTCATTATGGCCATGCCATTCTATCCACTCTGAAGGAACTCCCGCATGTGTCATAATACCGTATATAATTCCCTGTACCGAACGGGGAAGAACCGCGCCCGGAAAATTCACTCCGTAGCCCATAGTATCACAGGCTCTGACCTTCACAGGCATCTGATACTCATTACTTAGCTTCATAAGCTCAGAGCAGAATGGAATTACGAATCCATGAATATCCGAACGGGTAATATCCTCCAAGTGGCAGCGTGCCGCAATACCCGTATCAAGGCATTCTCTGACGATATTCAGGTAATGCTCCATAGCCTCACGCCTGGTCATCTTCATCTTATAGAAGATATGATAATCGGAACAGCTTACCAGTATACCTGTCTCCTTCATACCTATCTCCTTAACCAGTTCGAAGTCCTTCTTGCTGGCACGTATCCATGAGGTCACCTCGGGATACTTATATCCTTTCTCCATACACTGATAAACCGCATCCCTATCCTTTTTACTATATAAGAAAAATTCACATTGGCGGATAATTCCCTTTGGTCCTCCAAGATGATGTAAATAATCATACAGAGTAACTATCTGCTCAGTGCTATAAGGAGCTCTTGATTGCTGACCGTCACGAAATGTGGTATCTGTGATAAATATCTCATCGGGAAGCTTGTGGGGTACTATCCTATCATTGAATGCAATTTTAGGTATCTCATCATAGGGAAACAAATTGCGGAATATGTTAGGCATATCAACATCGACTAATGTGTATATGGGCTCCTCCAGTTTAAGAAGGTTATTCTGAGGATCAATAAATACCTTTCTATCATCCATTTGACTATATCCATCCCTTCATACGTTTATGGTTCTATAAATTTGTATTATTGTATACAATAATACATTCGTTGTCAATCCTTATTTTATTAATTTTTACATTAATTTAGCANATAATTAAGACTCCCGCTTAATTGAACATCATGGACCGACTATGGAAAAGAAAGACTAATGATTACTATTCATTTTCTTTGAATGAGATAATAAAGCAGACTGATCATAATTAGAGGATAGACTCCATAGACTTATAGATGTACCAAAACCAAATGATATTAATAATGCCGACTTAATATCAAGACCTAATGTTAATATAAAGGGAAGCATTAAGACTATAATGCCAAATAGAATTCTTNTGTATACTCCATATAACCTTGCCATCTTAACCTCCTGACTTATTCCATTTNTTTACATATATTTACAGTCCAATTATATCAACTATATATGAGAAGTCAAGATGGTTCTATAAATTAACTGGATAAGTTTGACATCTTATGGTAAAATCATTCTGTGATTTAAATATTTATCTGCTTTACAGATGACATCTGTCTTATCAAATTCTGATTAGTTAGTCCTGATATGTTATATAACTTGTCCATGAAAAATATAATTATAGTATATAAATAAAAGAAAGGAGTCATGCTCGATGGATATATGCATAACAAATCTCATTTATAATCCCGATGGATATGACTTGCCTGAGGAACATGTTGAAATAACATCTTTTGAGGATACGGATATTAATATGAAGAATTGGCTTATACAAGATGCTGTCGGACATACCTATAGATTTCCCGAATACATACTTAAGCCCGGCGAAACTGTATATATATGGACAGGGGATGGTGTTAACGAAGACAAAAACTTGTATTGGGGAAGAAGATCCCCTGTTTGGAACAATACAGGGGATACGGCCACTTTAAGGAATCCCGACGGAGTCGAAATACATAAGTATGAATACTCACCAAAAAACTCACCCAACGAATTCCGGTTAAGTGCTGTATGGGATGATTTTCGCGATGTCAATAAATCAAACGTATGGATATCGGACTTTGATGGAGACGATGCACAGAATATACTTTTTTATTCACACAACTCGTCAAATTGGCATCTGGGAACATTTTGTGATTCTGTCCTTAACTGGGACCTATCCAATAACTCTTCCGGTTTCGGTAATCTTCTACGCAGCAGCATCCGTATGTTTGCCGGAGATTTTCTCGGGAAGGGTAAATCACAGATATTGTTTTACTGTGCTAATGATGGGAACATATGGCTTGGAGCATTTGATAATAACAATAAAATTAAATGGAGTTTGGTAAATAACTGTAAAGATTTTGGAAACCTTACTGACAAAAGTATTCGTATATTTACCGGAGATTTTACGGGCAGCGGTAAGACCGAGCTTCTATTCTATTATTCCGGTGACGGCAACTGGTGGCACGGCTCCTTTATAGATAATACATTCCAATGGTCTACGGAACCGGTTAACAACAGTTCCGGCTTTGGTAAACTCACTGATTCAAGGATTCGTATATTTACGGGGGATTTTACAGGCAGTAAAAGGACTGAACTCCTCTTCTACAATTCAGATGACGGTAATTGGTGGCATGGTACTTTTATTAACCGTAGGCTTGTTTGGAGTACAGGACCGGTAAATAACAGTATAAGCTTTGGAAATCTTAATACTATTACAAATTATATGCTTATCGGAGATTTTACAGGCAGCAAAAAGACCGAGCTACTCTTCCATAATACCAGTGATGGAAACTGGCTGCATGGTTCGTTTAGAGGNTCAAAGCTTTACTGGACGGACAAGCCCGTTAACAACCGTAAGTTCAATGTTGGCATGATCGGATTAAGCCTTCGTATATTTACTGGGGATTTTACAGGATTAGGTAAAACACAGCTTCTTATTTATAGTGCTATAGATGATAATTGGTGGTTGGGCTCCTTCCATGATGATAAATTGATTTGGACAGATAATCCGGTAGATAATTCTGCAGGATTCGGCAGCCTTATCAGATCCGGAATTACTATGTGGACCGGTGACTTTGAAGGATGCGGCCAAACTCAAATCCTGTTTTATTTTGCAGGTGATGGACACTGGTGGATAGGAAAAGTTCATGAAAATAAACTCTGGTGGCGTTGTCCCAGTGATACCAATTCAAATTCAGTATTTCCGGTGAAATGTCATATTAGAACAAAAACACAGCAGTATCTTCAGGATAAGGGTATAACCCTTAAATCAGAAGGCATGAATCCCGGTAAGAGGGAGACATTTATAGTAGAAGAAGTGAAAGGGACAGCTTCCGGTCTATTAAACGGAACAAAGGTACGAATAAAGACCTCACAGGGCAATTATCTTAAAACCATCGAAGAAGAAAACGGTGTTATATTTACTAACGGTAAAATATCTGATAATACAATATTTACAATTGTTATACCTGCCGGTGAGGAGGTCTTTCGTATATTTAATAAGACAGGAAAGAAGTTCGCATTAATGGCCTCTAATGGAAAATATTGTTCAGTTAAGCATGGGCAAGTATATGCCGACCAAGATGATATTAACAAATGCGAAGTCTTTCATGTGGAAAAGCTCCTATCAGATGAGTATAACGTCTCTGTAGAGGGTAGGATTGTCAATAAACAGAATGTTCCGGTTTCAGGTCTTGAAGTTAAAGCATATGATGAGGATGTGTTCTTTAATGATGCCTTAGGTAGTTGTCGAACAGATGAAGATGGCTATTTCTATATAGCATATAGCCGTTCCGATTACGGGCCCCCTGAAAGCAATCCGGATCTCTTTATTGAAGCGTATGATGGTGATGTTCTTGTATTTTCCGGAGATTTAAAGAATGATGTCGGTGATATATATTATGATTTTGGAACTCTCGTTCTTCCGGGAAATGTTAACGTACCTGATGTTGTAAATACCCACTACAGTAAGGCATGTGAAATCATTAAAAATGCCAAATTAAAGCCAATTGCACATATTCTGATAAGTTCATTAACGGACGAACTCTATGTGTCCGGCCAAAATCCTTCAGCCGGTACCAGTGTTCCTATAGGAAGTGACGTTTATATCTCTTTGGTTACCAAAGTAGAACCTGCTAAACTTCACAAGGCTCTACGCTTTTTCAACGAAGCTGTGGATAAAAAGAAAATGATTATAATGAAAAAAGAAGAACTAAAGAATTGGACAGAGGCAGGTAAAATAGAATATCGTGCCTCACCATTCGTTCTTAATATCCCTGATAATAAAATAGTGCATATCGCAGCAGCCGCTGAGGGGACACCATTCAATGAATACGATGTCTCTACTCATCGCTTATATTACATAGTTGCAGGTGGTAAAGATGGCATTGTTGAGGATATTGTGCTGATATAATATATACAGCCCGAAAAAGAGCGGTTAGATCTATTTACTATCAATATTTTTCGTATAACTTCAAAAATGCAGCAGAACAAATTCATTCTGCTGCATTTTTAACTTATAACCCATATTTTTATCTTCGTATTTCACTTATATTGACCGTTACTGGTCTGTTAAATGAAATGCATAATTATCTCATATACTATTGGTACCAATATAGCAGGAAGAAGGTTTCCAGTCTTAATCTTCTTACCGATAATCATATTTATACCTATAGCAAATATTAATATTGATCCTATAAAGGAGAGATTGCTTATTAGTCTTTCACTTAGATAAGGTTCGACAAATCCTGCAGTTAATGTTATGAGACCTTGATAGACTCCCACAGGGATCACCGAAAAAAACACTCCTATACCCAAGGTAGATGCAAAGAATATGGCGACCACACCGTCAATTACACCTTTGGCTAACAGCAGATAAGGATCTGCGGAAAGACCGTCTCTTAAGGAACCTATTATCGCCATTGCTCCCACACAGAATAATAATGAGCTGTTAACAAAGCCTTCGACAAAGCCCTTGTCCTTTTCCTTGTTGACCTTTAGCTTGCTTTTCAGCCATTCACCTATACTGTCGAGCTTTGCTTCGACATTAATCGCCTCTCCAATAAAACCACCGACAGCCAGTGATACAATCATAAGCATAATATTCGTGCTTATGATTTTCCCATCATTAACGACTAACAGTCCTTCCAATGCTCCGCTTATACCTATGAACATAACCGCCAGTCCGAGAGCACTTATAATGGTATCTTGAAAACGTTTCTTTAATCCACCCTTTATAATCATTCCGATAGTAGAACCTATCAGAATAAGAGCTATGTTGCCCAATGTACCTAAGCCAATCATTTATCCTATAGAGCCGGTATACCGGCTCATCCTCCCATCGCATTCCGATAATCTATACTAGTCCTGTTGTCTGTTCAACCTCACGCACTGCCTGAATTGTTCTATCAAACAGCTCATCAAGCTCCCAGCCAAGCATAGCGGCACCATTACTAATAACCTCTCTCGAACAGCCCGCCGCAAATTTCGGTGTCTTGAATTTCTTTCTTAGTGAGCTTACTTCCAGATCCATAGTGCTCTTTGACGGACGCATAATCGCACATGCTCCGATTAAGCCTGTCAGTTCATCTGTGGCATACAAAATCTTCTCCATCTCATGCTCCGGTTCCACATCCACGCATATCCCGTATCCATGACTTGCCACCGCATGAATAAGCCTTTCGTCAATGCCACGTTCTCTCATAATCTCTTGAGTCTTGATGCAATGCTCCTCGGGATACATTCCAAAATCAAGGTCATGAAGTAATCCCACAACTCCCCAGAAATCCTCTTCTCCATGGCCTAATTCCCTGGCAAAATATTTCATGACTCCTTCCATTATTCTGGCATGCTTCAAATGAAATTCGTCCTTATTAAACTCACATAAAAGCTCCCACGCTTCTTCTCTGTTTGGAATCTTCCCCATTATCATCCCTCCGTATAATTATTAATAATAAATAATATAATTTACATATTTATGTGTTATTAATGAATATACACCAATAAATAGGGAAATACAAGTCATATTAGTATCCTATCCCGGCTATATCCTTAATCACTTCACCGGCTATAATTAGCCCTGCAACCGAAGGAACAAATGATACACTTCCGGGTATCTGTCTCTTATCTGTGCATTTTCTCTCAGTATCAGGAGGGCAAACGCAATTACTTCGACAGTTTGAATTTGGTTTCTCCATAGGCTTCATTGCCGGTTCCTTTGAATAAACAACCTTCAACTTTTTAACTCCTCTGGCTGACAGCTCCCTTCGCATGACCTTGGCAAGGGGGCAAACCGATGTTTTATATATATCCGCAACCTCAAATCTTGTTGGGTCCAGCTTATTGCCTGCACCCATACAGCTTATAATCGGAACATTCTTTTCCTCACATCTTAATACCAACTCAATCTTACCTGATACGGTATCTATCGCATCTACTACATAATCATATGCAGCAAAATCAAACTGATNGGCTGCATCCTTCGTAAAGAAGCATCTATGCATAACCACATCAGCCTTAGGGTTAATCTCTAAAATTCTATCTCTCATAACCTCGACCTTATACTGACCTATGGTCTTTCTGGTAGCAATAATCTGCCTGTTTATATTAGTGAGGCATACTTTATCATCATCAATCAAATCGAAGCGGGTTATACCGCAGCGTACCAATGCTTCTACCACATAGCCGCCTACTCCACCGATTCCAAATATGGCTACTCTTGCCTTACTCAGCTTCTCCATGGCTTCCTCACCAAGCAAAAGCTCTGCTCTAGAAAACTGATTCACCTCGATGTCCTCCCATAGTAATATTTGTACATTATTATGTATGATAACTGATTCCGTCAGCAAATTCAATATCGGTATTATGGAAATAAACAGATAATGAGGGTGTTGTCACCTGTCGGAAGGTTTCCTATGACAACACCCTGTTCATTAGCTTAACTCTTCAAATTCGTCCTTACCCACTCCACATACCGGGCAAACCCAATCCTCGGGAACATCTTCCCACTTAGTTCCGGGAGCTACACCATTATCCGGATCGCCTAATTCTTCATCATAGATGTAACCACATGCAGTACATTCGAATTTTCTCATATAAATACCTCCATATTGTAGTTTATCATTAAGCTACATAATTATGTATACCACAATTTAGTCTAAATCTCAACTATATTTTAGGAAATATAGCATATTATGGTTAATCATAATATATAAAAGTATTAGGTATTGGGTATAACCAAAACACATCAGTATACCCTGCCTATGTAATCATCTGAATGTTTTTTGCCGGTGTGATAGAATACCACATCACCCGCTCTTATGCTAAAGGTGGAATCAGTATTGTCACTCTTTTCCGCCACGCCTCCCTCTGTTATCCACATTGAGCAATGTCCGTTATTCAGGTAATTCGNACCGTTGATATAGGATAGGTTCCTATTCCCATTCTTATCATAGCTTTCAATATTAAAGTTTATTATAATAAATCCATCCTTTAACCAAAAATTTTCCTGATAGTCTATTCCATATTTTTNAAGGTAACCGTTCACATCATAGCCTAATGGTGCTACATGGATATTCGTTGGCAGTTTATATGTTCCATACCACCGCTGCATATATTTTGATAGGCTTAGTTCTGTTTGATTTATCTGCTCACTTACCTCTCCAAATGACGGAAGTGACGTAATATGTTCCGCATATTCTAAACCAATAAAAGTACGAAACTGACTGGATATACGAATGTCACCATATGAGTACATAGGTCCAAATTGATTAGATATTTTTGAGTATGTTATCCCCAATACCTTTGCCGTATGTCTAAGCTCCTTTTCAGGTATTCTGCTATAGATATTACCGACAAGTCCCTGCTGGAGATTTGCCAGATCTATTCCCTGTCCTATCTTAACAAGTCTTTGGTGCTTACCATCAAATTCCTCATCATAATAAATATCTACCGGTTGTCGGTTCTTTCCGTCCTTACCCACATGGTAAAATGTCGGAATAATTCTTATCCTGTTACCATTAGAGTACATATCTCCTATGGTGTCAAGCATAAATCTTAATGCATATCCGGATTTTATGGCCCCTACATTTTTATATTTAGGGTGGCTTCCATTAAGAATCGGTAATGTGAATCTGTTATATCTGCCGGACTGATACCCATATTGATCATTAAGACCAACCTTATAATAATAGGCATAGTCATCATGATAGTTTGTCCTTTTCGTGCCATCCTCAGCACCCTCATAATACTTTATAAGCATGGTATCCTTAAGCCTAAAGACATTCCGCCATCTTCCTTCATCAGATATATCGTATATGGTAAAGCCATACATTCTTCCGGATATTTGAAATATCCTTGTTGCGGTTGCAACATAATTATTTCGGTTGGTATTTCTCGTGGTCTCTGTCTTATTAAGCTTATCCTCACCATTTACTGCTATGGATCTAAACTGAGCGGTATATGTCCCTTCCTGTACCCACATAGGTACGTAGAAACGATATGTATTCCTTCCAAGAATTATCCATGTTCCGGCCTTGATAAAAACATCATTAGTTGGATCCATATCGTTAAGTGTATCAATATACACATCAAAGGGTAGCTTCATCTCATTTCTTACTATTTCCTCTTTCTTTGCAATGTAGGATATATTTTCAGGATCTATGAACGACCTTGAGAAATCTCTTTCATAATAGCCAAGTCTGTCACTATGGGGCAGNTTATTGGATATTCTAACTGTAAAGTCATTCAGGGTTGTATCTGTATCAAGTACCAAATGATACGCATTCTCTGTCGGATTTATAAGCTGTACCCAATCATCATTATCAGAATATATTATAGGTTCACATATAACAGGTGTATGTATGATAACATCATTTATAGCTATATTATAAGATTTACTTGTACTTGCATTCACACTACTGGAATGTCTGCTGTAAATAACGCTTCCTGTTGATTTATAAATACCGTTTGTCTTTAGGGCATCGACTATCTGATCTTCGGTATATAATACTTTATCATGAGTTATATTAGACGAGTGTACCAATGGGGATACATTCGGTTTCCCCGTCACGGTATTGGAAATACTGTCAGACATAACAACACTTCCATTAAATGATAAATAGTCATTTCTTACCGAAAGCATACCGGTCATTTCAAATGCATACACAGCCAAATCCTCAATCTCTATCTCCGGCCTGTCGCTATTATCGGATCTAATCGGCTCGTCCTTTATTAAATGTATACCTTCTGTGGCCTCAGCAGGTAATATTATATTACTGCCTGAGCCGGTGCTAAGGGAGGGAACATTAAGATATTTTGAATTCGTACGCAGTACTACTTTACCATTAGGAAGAGAATAATTATTTACATTGGCAGAACTCGGAATATAATATTCAAGGCTTGCTATCGCCCAATATGAATAGGCTCGTTCTACAGTTATATATTGGGTGTCAGTATAGTTTTCAGTAACCATCTTAGGGCCACCGTACTCCTCAGGTGTTGCCGTGTAGAATTCTAAGGTATATGTCATCGATACCGGTACTTTAAAAGCCACCTTACCTGTCCTATTAACTAATTTATATCCCAACAGATAGTCCTTAGTCTTAACATATACATACTGACTCTCGGTGGTGGATATACCATCCCTTGACATAAAATATGGCGCTCCATACTTATCTCCGTTTATTACACCATATGGAGAAGGACTGTCTAGAGCCATCGTAATCGGTGGTTCAGGTTCCGGAACTACAACCTCCTGTGTTACATCATAGTAAATTCTAACTGTAATCTGTGTTCCTAGCCTTGTATTAGAATCTACCGTAAATGATACGGTACCTCCGCTACCGGAGGCGGACTTACTACCCGAAGATGTATAATAGGAATAGTCCCATATATCAATGTACTTATATACCACGCTTCCTGATGAGATACTTCCCGGGATAGATATACTTATAGATTGGCCTCTTGTAACCGTTTCCTGAGAGATCTCACTAATCAAGGAACCGTTTCTTGATACCATGATTACTCTAAGACTAATATCACCCTCTGCTATATCACTCAGCTTATAATAAACATATACTGTGATGCCTCCCTTAATTTCATCTGCCGATGGGGCGGTAAAGCTTACATTTGATCCGCTTCCCGAACCGCTTACCGTAGGGGAGGATGAGGTGTTCTTCTTATATTGCCATTTCCAGCTGCCCGTAAATGCATAGGTCTTGCCATCCTTAGTTAGAGTATCACCGACTGTATAATCGAATTTTGCACCGGCATTCACCGTACCGGTAGTAAGTGTCTGCAGAGATTTTCCCGTATCTGCATTTATGGCTTCCACGGTAACAGGAATTGTCCCCGATGCTATTCTCTTATAATATACCCTCACCTTAATAGTGCTTGGAGTCTTTAAATCAGCAGGAATCTGAAACGCAACAGGTCCATCGGGTGAGCCGCTATCATTTACCTTCTTTGTACCGGTTAGAGAAACATAGACGTAGTAGAACGGCCCTAATTTGCTATATGTAACATTATCTTTCATAATTACGAGGTCAACCGCTTCACTAAAGCTTTGTCCTGCACTAACTGTGCCACTGTACAGATTTTCATCGATGGTTTCTCCCGTGTCTATGTCTATGGCATTTAATATGATATTGGCAGTCATGGGTCTATATATCATATACACATTCATACCGCCATAATATACTGTGGTACTGCCATTTTTTATATGACTGGCCGTTATTCCGTCACCTACCATTCTCCTGTCGGTCTCTTTGTCGTCTGCCTTCATCTTGGCATAATAGCCTACAAGAGCGTACTGGTTATTGTTATTGGTAATAATTTCCTTTACTGCGTTGCTCCATCCCACCGTATCACCTATTTCAGCGCTGACCAAGTCTCCCTGAAACTCAATTGCTCCATCTATATCAAAGTATAATGAATTGGGCTGCAATCCCGGTTCAAATGCTATAGGTATATTAAAGTAATTCTCAAAATCACTGGGTCTCGCCCAGGACTGGTCAGACACAATTTCCTTCCATGTGTTGACTTCCTGATTTAGCTTAACCTCCTTACCGTCAACCACCATATAGGTTTCAAATATAGCATTAAAGTATATAGGCGTTTGTTTTGACAGATTATCAAGATCGACTATATCTCTCATCAGATCTTTAACCTTGTCCGTATCATAGGTATAGGTCACTATAGTTTCACCGGTATTATGATTAACCTTAGTATCTTTTATACCATCCTTTAGGTTAAGCACCTTAGTCTTACCCGTGGGAGCATCGGGTCCCCATATAATATTTCCATCCTTATCAGTTGAAGCCACCTTGTTTTCCTGCTTTGTTGTCGTTACTGTAAAGCCCAAGGTACGATATCTTATATCACTCGTAGCGGTCTTACTCGAGATTTGAATATTAATCATACCATCTTTAGTGAAAAAACACCTAGTCGCTGCTCTTGCTTCTTTTATTATAGTCATGTTAATAAGAATAAATAAAGCAAACAACGAGGTAATAAAAATGAAGATTTTCTTATGTATATAATGTCTGCTGTTCAATACTATCCTCCTGCTCCTACTTAGACATTAAAAACATGGAGTCACTAATACTATTTAAGGTATTTACGCCCCAATGATGTCCTCCATCACTGTAACAGGAACCTATGCCTATATCATAATATCCATATCTCCATTTACCGTTTTCCACTCCTTTAAGATATGTCATATCACCATACAGTAGTTCTTCCGAAGGTGCATTTATATTTTTAGCAGTTATTTTATATTTTACATACACTCTAACATATAGCCCACCTATACATTTATATAGAGTACTCGGTTCAATGGCAACATGCTCACATTCCACAATAACATGATTTTTCTTAATGGCTTCTATATATTCATCTATCCAACCACTGAGCCTCCAGTCATAATACTGATCTAAAGTATATATTAGACCATTCTTCCACTTATCATTAACGGTTCTATAATCCACGTTAAATATATGCTCTATATATTTTTCCACCTGATTTAATGCCTTATCATATAACTCATACTTATCCATATCTAATTCAAACTGGTATTTATAGTGATTCTCATATAGGTAATCATAGTCTACCTCTATCGGATATGCATAAATACTTCTTCTAACAGTACCTTCCTTAAATCCAACAATATTGATAAAATCAAAATCCATTTCGTAAAATCTATTCGGAAAGCATTCGAGTATGTATTCATAGTCGCTTGCATTCTTAGGTAGCTTAGTTGTTCTTATAAGCTGACCGTCGGGACTGATTAAAGCTCTTATGCTAGGATTTAACACCTTCTGAATTACATCCTTTGCTCCCTTAGCAGTTATATTGTTTTTCCCTCTGAATTCTCTGTTCTGCACATATATTCCATTGGAATAGCCCTTAATAATTCCCTTAGCCACAATAGAGGCAACCGCTTCTTGCTTACCCTTTGGAATACTCTTTATATCCGATATCCTTTTATCAAGTACAGCCTTTACTTTTCTGTCACCGTCCTTTATAGTGTTCCATGCCTTTACTATCAATGAATCCTCATCAAATGGATAGATACCAAAAAAATTTCTTTCAATATTAGGATTTACTCCAATCATTACAAACGTATTTCTTACATCTCCTCTTCGTTCACGAACATCCTCATATCTTGTTCTTAAACCCCTTTCTACCCAGCTATCATTCGGGAATGCCTTTAACAGTATGGCGTGAGCTACATCATTACCGAAATTATGAGCATCATACGTTTGGTCGGTTTCCCCTTTAGGAAAGAATTTTCCGTTCAAGTCATAGTACAGCGTATTTTCATACAAATAACAGTCTCGTAAAAAATCATACACTTCCTGAGAATATCCATATTTTTGATTGATATATTCATCTAAGCGATTAGCAATTACTGCTGCGTCTGTTCTCGTAAGATATTCCTTGTAATCGCTAAAATCACTTTTCTTCAATATTCCTCTGGCAATGGCTGTCTCTATGTAAGGCTGCTTGGACACATCGACCACCGGCCATTTCATCTGTGTTACGATATACTCAATAAATTCTTCTATAGTAATATACTTACCTGCTGCCTCGACTCTATTTGTATTACTATGCATTGAAACCATAAGAACAATGGCTAAAATTATTAGAAACCTTATTATTCTTTTCATGCTACTCCTCCTTATAACCCTTTAATACTCATACTTCCCCATATAGAATTCATCATCATTACCTANAGTCAATTAGTCCTTATACTGAATAGTTTATCATATTTTTCCATGTATTTCTACTATTTTCCTTATATTTTAAATATTTGCTTTTCCTGCAAAATAATCTGATTTATATCATCATTTATTATCATGTTCTTTATATTGGATAGTTGCCTGATACAGAATACCTTATCTCCTTCATATATATAATTAGACTTTTGTAAGGCATCTATTGTACTGTCTATTAAATTTAGTGCCTCCTGATTGCTTTCCTCTATGAAGTGCATATAAGCTTTATATGCTGTAAAGACCCTAAGAGAATGAATATCTCCTCTTCTTCCATGCTTTCTCAGGGCTTCCTCTATAGTATCAATGTCAGTGTATGATTTGATATGAAGCCTCAAAGCTGAATATAGTCGCCCATAGATAAGCTCCATTTCCATGATATCCCGTAAATCCTTACTTATTTTTTCTCTGTTCTTTATTCTATGCAGTACCGTATCCTGTTTCATGTAATTGTCTGTATCAAGATAATAATAATACTCAAGGATTAGCTGATATGCTTCTATGTCATTCATGGCCACACCATGCCAAAAACATATAGACTCATCCCCTATTTCGCTGTAACATAAGCCCTTTATCAGCTGTTTTGCTATTAGAAGCTGAATATTATGCAAAACTCTGGCTCGATTATTGCTTTTTAGGAGATTATAGCAAGCCTTATCATTGCATAACCTCTTTATGCTTGAAGTGCCATTCATAATAAATATTCCTATGGCAAACAGAAAAAAGCTCCATGTATATAACCATAGAATCGATGATATATGAGCATAAAACAACATAATGAAGCTGATGACAGCAGACAAGAAATTTAGTATGCAACCACCCATTGTATATGGTATAGCATCAGNATCCGCTTTTTTAGGATACATAATACACTGAAATCCTATATCATTAACAATTCTTACTCCTAAACCTTTATCCGACCTTATAATGACAAAACGATATATATGAATAAACAGAAATGCCCAGCCAGTAAAAAGGCCTCCAAGCAAATGTCCTATTTCGTGTAGTATTACCTGAAATAAAAAGGTGATTAATACTGCAGGAATTATGTGTATTAAGTCTGTTAAAACAGGATTGTCTCCCATATATTTGTCCTCATTTGTTGTCATATTTTAACTCCGGTACTCTGGCTCCATGCTCGATACATTCACAGCAATACGCTCCAAGCTCGGCACATTCCTCTATGGTATCGAATGTTTCATCGAGAAGGTTATTGCTGTCCTTAATTCTTTCGCAGCCTTGTCTATGGGCCAGATAGAACCAGCTCTTTTCTTCTACATAGTATCTGGGTTTCTTAATGATATTTGCCCCGGCTGATGCTATTTTATTATATGTGTAATCCATATCGGGCCCATACGGATAACCCTGAAACACCACAAGAATACTAACATCATCAATATAGGCTGCCCATTCCTGACTACCCGCCGGAAGCGAAAACGTGTATGTTATACCTTGCCTATATGCTATATGATTATGCCTACTGGTGTAATATGTCATAACATCCTCCAGCTTATTTATTATCGCTTCTTTTCTTGCCAGATCGAAGGCCTCATCATTGAGGAGAATACAATCACTATAGTTCATCCTAAAGCTCTCATATATCGGATTCATAATAAACTCCTTACGCTCAACATGTATAACCCTGTCTTCAACTTCCAGAATATTATTCTTATCGAATATATACACCATATCTGTTAATGTAAACCTATATACGAAATACTCATCCTCGAAGTAATACGGCTTTTTCTCTGTCCAAACCCGCTCTATATATGTATTTCCGTCATCGGCTACATGCTCATCAAAATAATACACATAGTAACCATCAACATCACAGATAAGGATTACAGGTATATAAATATCGATTTCAGTCTGTTTTGGTAAATCTGATATGATGCCAAATGAAGCATAAAGTGAAGTGAAAAATGTTGTAAGCACTTCATCCTTATTAATCGTGCCTGTCCCATATGAACCGGTTCTTGAAAGATAATTTACGGCATCTGATGTGGCAGATGACAGCCCTATTGTTATCTCCTCTTTATCATTTTCTATATTTTTTAATAATCCTATTGATATATCTGATTTAATTACAGATGCAAAAAAGAATATCAGAAATATTAATGCGAAATGATATATTTTCATCAACCTGACCTCTATAGTTACTTAGACATGATGTTCTCGCTCTTATTTATCATAAACCAGCGATTACTAAGAGAAGGATAAATCNTTCCTAGGAGCATTCGTGCAAGACTTGAGGATTTATTTATAACAGTGACACTGAAAGTATCATTTATATTAAAGCTATACTGCCCTTTCTCATATAACTTATTAAGTATATCCTCCGTGTTATTAATATGTTCATATTTTATTACATCTCCTGTAAATACGGGTATTCTTTGCATACACCTTGGACAACCCGGATTCGTTCCGTCAGGATATAGGTTATACTCATATCCACATATATTACATATCATGGTTGCGCATACAGTTATGACCGGAACCGTTATATAAGCGCCTTTATAACCTATTGTCACCTGCATAGTACCAAGATATCCCTTGTCCAGATTATCAACATAACCGCTTGTCACATCCTCTGTATGTCCATCCATATATGTAGCCTGTAGTACTAATCCTATGTCTTGAAGTGAAGTACCAATAGTTATTATTATTGGCAGTGTATTTGGGATGATTATCTTTAAGCTTTCGATCCAGGCACTGCAATATGGACATCCGGGATCAGAACCATCACCACTTAAGTTATATACATGTCCTCTAGGACATGTTTTGTTCTTTGGAATTATAGTCACTTTAATATTACATGTCTTGCTATGCAATTCCCCATTTACCTCATATGTATATGTAAGTACACCTATTATGTCACTACCAATTTTATCAGTTGTTAAATCTGTGGTACATATTACTGTTCTTTCCGAACCATCCAAATAAACAGCCCTAGCCGTAGTTATTATCGGATCATCTTGATATACAGTCTGTTCAGGATGTGTAGCAGTAATATTACTTACAATCTGGTCACATATGGGCTCAGTCTCATTACCGTTCTCATCATAATATTTTCCTTCTGTTTTTCCACAATTAAGTTTATAGCCTTTCACTGTTTGACTACATTCAATAGAGCTTGGCATTCCACCGGATCTTATATAGCTTTGATATGTACCACAATAACTGCAGGTATAAATACTATATATTGTTATAGTATGTCTATGCCCATCCCCACAATCGTAATGTGCATTTCGACTACGATAAGTGACTGTTCCCGGACATCTAACATAATCTCCTACATATTCCTGATTACAGGAAAATGTATTTGTATTATCAAAATGACTACTATAATATGCAGTCCTTTTGCAGGATTCTGTGGTGTATTGTCCATAACAACCACCACCGGATTTAGAATTTCCGGTATGGATGTGCTTTGTTCCGTAATAACAGTTGTCTCCATGTACATGATTTGGGTCAGCCGGCGTATCAATTGACTTCTCCATTATACTTTCATTGGTTTCTTTATTAAGGTTTTCATCGCTGACAGGATCGTCAACAGGCGGTCTTTCAGTCTCCACCTCCCTATAATGATAATCATTAGATCCGTTATATGCACTGTTCTGATCCGAAATTATCTCTTCAAGTGTCTTATAACGATATTCAGGCTCAATAATCATATACCGATGTTCATATGAAAAATCAAAAAGATTATCTCCTACCCCCATCCTTTCCATATACTTTTCATAATCGCCTACGGTTATGATTCCATTGTTCTTTATATCAGCAATAAATTCCTCGGTAATATTCTCATACATTGACTTTTTTACAGTTTCTGCTCTTATGCTAAAATATATTGTTACAGCCAAAAACATAATAATTATTCCCACAAATATATCTATTACAAATACCCATACCTTATTAATTCTTATTTACCTCCCCTCCATAGGTGAATTTTCTTTTCCTTCCAATCCTGGAGGTACTCCAAAATGTATTCTGTAATATATATAGCAAAGATCTGTCTTTTTTATATAGAATGACTGATAAATAATTACCNCGNTTAATATTGTAGACTCCTTCACAATAGATCCTGTCAATTATCTCGGATGTATAAGTAATGTTAAAATACAACACCTTACCAATATCATCTTCTACGTGGCAAAAAGGGCATTTCTCATCTTCTATACCATCCCCATTNCTATAGAAGACATGACCGTTGGGACATGTCTGTGAATCAAGAATATTTATCACCTCGATAACTACAGTGGCACTAAATTCCTTATATATTACTCTTGCCGTCTGAACTCCAAGCTCATCCGGATAAAAGTCTTCAAGAGTATATCCATCTGTTACAAGCTCTCTGTGACCNTCCCTAAAGATAAGAATGACTGAAAGTTTAGGAGTGCTTCCCAACTGTACCAGATTTGTACCGCTTGTAAAATATGCTTCTATTCCCACAAGCTCTTCAGAGCATATCGGACAGCCTCTTAAATTCTCTGATGAATCATAATTAGTTCCACATATCGGACACTCTATGTTATTTAAGGATAGCACCGTAAGAGTTATAGTATCTACGGCTTCCTTATAACTAACATTTGCTTNATATGTCCCGGGTGTCAATGTTGTTTGATCTATACTCCAGTCGTCAACAACTCTAATGTTACCGTTAGCATAATAAGCAGTTACTATTATAGGTATGTATTCATATTGACCGACTGTCACTTCTTTTGGTGAAACACTTATGTTTACAACATTTTCATCGCATATAGGACATTGACTTCCAGATAAATATTCATTGCCGCATATCGGACAGACCATATGCTCCTCATTAACCCATACCATAATATCAGTGGCATATCCACCATATTCTATCGTTACAATCTGCACACCAAGCCTCTCTGCATTATAATTACTTGTCCATCCGCTTACTTCCTCTTTAGAGCCGTCACTATATATTCCTATAACGGTAATCGGAAGACCTTCTCCTTGTGTTATCTCAACATTATCAGGACTTACCTCTATTCCAATAGTCTGTTTCTTACAATAAGGACAGCCGGGATCCGAATCATCATTACTAAGCTCATATACCTGATGACACCTGTGGCATTCCTTGTCTAGCGCCTTTACTTCTACATTAACAACACAGCTTTTTATTATTTCCTCATCGTTATAGATTATCGTAACATCTTGCAGGCCGATAGCCGTCGGATCAAAGCCTGCAATTATATACTGTTCAGAGTCTAGAATTTCACATGTACCATTCTTATAATGGACCATTACNGTAAAGTTTGGATGACTATACCTTTCAATAGTTTGTGAAGGCGGAGTAGCACTTATAGATGTGATTACATAATCATCCTCATTATCTCTATTTCCCTCATAAAACTCATCTGTATGAACATGCGGATAAAATGACTCTATCTCACCATGAGACAGTTTCATAAAAGACCCTTGCGAATTATNTACAGCCATTCCATTTATTTCAGTACCGGTTACGGGATGTATGTCCTGAAGATCAAGTTCATACATTTCACCTGTAGTATCTAGATAGCCTAGATAAGCTTCATATGTCTCTTTATCAATATATCCCTTGTTCCTTATAGTATCAGTAAACCGATGTGTTACTTCATCCACCTGGATATCTATGTTTTCATTATATAGTTCGGCAATATACTGCAGAGGAAATAAAAAGACTAATATAACAGCTACAATACTTGCCAATAATCTACCCGGAAAATCCATAATATACTCCTAAGGATTATGAGCCTACATGTGAATAGACTACCATAATTAATTTTCTATCAGCATCATAATGATATTTCTTTTCATAACAGCCCTTCCGTATAAACGTAATATAATCCTTATAATCATGGCCGATAACCGGAACAACGTTTCCATCAATAATTATAGGACATTCTCTATATCCCATTATTGTGGCATATAGCTCATCGTCATCGATGTAGCTTTCATTAATTGTTTGTTGTTGAAATACCCTGTTATCTTCTATTACTTTCTGTTTCATTAAATCCGTTAAGCTTGATAAGGATTTATATTGAGTTAATAAATATAGTAAGCTTAAGCTAATTAATATGGACCCTATAACAATTTCCAAGAAATTTATCAATGCGTTTTTCATACTCTTCTCCGAAATAATTATCTCTGTGTGAATTTAACCCCGATAATGACTCTGTTTTCAGTTCTGATGACCTCCCCGGCAAACATTGCTGTCGGTTTAATATAATGCTCTATACTGGAAAAATTCTTTATATCATTAATATAAGCATTGTTATTGTATATATTATTATAAAATGAATTGGGGTCTTTGGTTATTACCTCAACATATATTGGTGCCTTTTCTGCGGGTAAATAATCCCCAAGCTTCTTCTTTATTAAATTGACTATCTCAGAACCCCTTATTTCTTCGCCATCATATTTCACCAGCTCATATTCAATATAATCGCAGGCTGCTTCCTCAGTATTTGCTATAACTGTATTTGCAAGTCTCGTTGTACTTTTTACCGAATTCATTACATAGTGAATTATTATTCCAACTATAATAACACTCACAACAGCAATAAATATTTGGGGAATCAGATCACTATTCTTGAGCTTCAATTCTCTTCCACCTTCCCATCAATATATGTAANAAGACGTATAATCAATGCTGTGTAAAAGTAATACCCGTTATAACGTCATTTTCATTTCTTNTAACCTCACCCCTGAATAAGCCATTGGGATTTATATATCCATCATCCGTTTTATTAGGTGTCAAGGTTGGTGTGGCACTTTTAGTATATGTTGTACCGGTATTGTTCTGATTGGTTTTTACGACTATTGACAGATCCAACTGCTCCTTGCATACCCTTTCGATTAAATCAACCAAAGCGTCTCCGCTTATGCTGTTGTCATCATACATTAGCATATCAAATTCGACCATGGAGCTAATTGCATTGTTAATCTTCTCTGTACCCTTATTAAGATCATTCTTTTTGTCCTTAAACACTCCAGTGGACCATGCAATAATTAGCCCTACTAAAATTACCGCTACAACTACAAGAAATATTTTTACTGCTATATCACTGTTTTTTGTTCTCATAAATTCCTCCTTAAAATATATCTAGATTCTAAAAAATTACCATACTGTATTCTCAATCTCTTCAATCATTATGTTCAGTTCCTTAATCGTCGATATTAATGCCGGTGCCAGACCATAGGAAAACAATAAAAGGAAGGGGATTGCAGCAAGCAGATATGCTCTAATGACTCTTCTTCGTATAGACTTCTCATTGGAAAGCTTTCTTTTAGAAATATATCCATCCTGATCTAACCGTATTTCNGCAAATCCTTGATATATCGGTACTTCATCGCATCGAATAAGGTTATCAACGATTCTTCTAAAGGGTTCATAAGGCTCTCTGTCCTTTAAGGCGATCAATGCTTCCAAATCACCGGATGCATAATCGTCGATACATATTCTAATCGATTGTTTAAATACCACCGCAAAAGACTCCATCTCGATTAATATCTGCTTCACTGTTACAGACTCGTTATACATAAGCATACCGATTATTGCATTGAACTGATTGACCTCGTCCTCCATTGCATCTTTAGATACTGTCGAGCCATATCTTAAAATGATTAGTGGAATATAATAAGAGATAATACTAATACATAAGCATAAAACCAGGTCCGGAAATGATATATGTTCTTCTTGGTATTTTTCCACACGTTGAAAAACATCATTAGCCAATGCATTAGAAATGGNTAGATTATAATATATCCCATCTCTTTTAAATTCCCTAGTAAGTTCTTCTTTGGTATTAGGTAATAAATGCGGGTTTTCTATGTATTTTCTTGTATATTCTTCTATGGTGCCTGCCATCGATTCATATTGGTTTAGCTTAGCCGTCGGTGATAACAGCTCCATCTCATAGGTTTTTACTGTAAGCAACTGCTTTCTGCTATGGCTATGCAAATATATGGTTATACCAACAGATAATATAAATATTGATACGGCAATTAGGAAACTACGAAGAGTGAAATATCTGGCACGAAGGTTGTTTCCACTGTTTCTTAGCTCTTTTTGTAATCTTTCCTGCTTGGAAGCATTCTTGTCACAGTAATTATCCATAGCTGTTTTAATTAATCCGATTCTATTTATAGCATACAGCCACTTATGATTCGATTGATGAAACACTGTATATTCAGCGCTTTTTCGCATAATCACATATATACCGAGAATAATTACCAATAGTCCCAAATCCAATAAAAAGCCCTGGCGACCATAATAAAAATTAGCCATATTCTCTTTGAGACTTATTGCAAATTGCTTCACAATATTTATACAGAAAATCGGAGCAACAACACATAGTATTACACCCATGAATTCCATATTGAGTCTCTGAAGCTTTTCTTCCTCGATGTCAACTTCCCTCTGCAAGTTTTCCAGGTTTTTTANAAAAAGAAGCTTTCCATCAAGAACTTGATCACCACGCTCCATAACACCTACACATTGACTGACAAAAGCCCGTAGATATTTATTAGGTATGTTATCATAATATTCTCTAAGACCGTCTTCTCTGTCACTTGTCTGCAACAACTCATATATCCGGTCTAAAGCAACTTTCATATCCGGACCAAGATGCTCCCTTGCTTTATATAAAGCATCATCTACACGATACTCCGTATAATAATAATGAATAACCTCTGAAATCATCTTCTGCATTTCGAGTAAAAGCCTGATTTCATGTCTTTTAGCTATTCTGCTTACCACTTCCGAATTAATTATATATAAAGCAATTCCTACAGTAATTAGGGTTATCAGCCTCCTATCAGACAAATATATAATTATGATAGTTCCAATACTAAGAGACCAGGATATCAATAATGAAGCAACCGTTTTTCTTGCTATTGTCTTGCTGTCACAGGGACTTATTAAACGATATTGATACGACAGTTTTCTTATATATTCTCGGGTAAGTGGAAAGCCACTTAATGACTTATATAACTTTAACATCATTGAATCTAGCATTATTCCTCTCATTAAAATCTAAAAAACTTTGACGCTTATCAGGAGGTAAATTGTTTAGNATTATTTCAGCCAATCCATCACTAAACCCATTTATCATCCTGTATCTGCCTTCCTCATATATAACAATGTCTCTTGTATAGTAAGCCTTCTTACGGGTCAGTAGCTTTAGATAGTGTGAGATCTCCCCAAGGCGTCCGATTACACCTTGATCCCCATTAGGAGACCTCTCTTCACTATCATATGGGATAATCTCAGTAATTCGGTCAATATATCTATGACCGTCATTATCCTTCACACAGTGAATATCAAGACGAATTAGTCTGGCCACCATGGATTGGATAATTTCAACATCTGAATTGCCATATCCACTAAGTGCATGGACAAAATAAGAAATCAAATCGTCAGTTGTAGCCCAATGCCCGGTAGATATGATTCGCTTAGTTCCTGCCAAAAGAAGATCAATAAGATGCTTAGCGTGTTCCAAGCTTGCTGTTTCACCGAATAAAACTGTATGTGCTTCTGAGCTCTTCAGAAGCTCTATCAGCTTAGGAAACGGTAGTCTCGCACTTGGTCTTGTACCTAAAATGTTTTTATCAGCATAAGCATCATTTAGGTATAGCTCAAAATCTGCTTCAAGCGTTCTAATCGGCTGTCTTTTATCNATTTCCTTTACTGCCGCTCTGGTATAAGTAGTCTTACCCGAATTTTGATCACCGGTGAAAAAGAGATTGACACATCCATGAATAGCCCATCTTATAGTCTCTATGGGATAATGGCTATCATGGTCTGTAATAAGATCCTTTAGCTCAAAATATGCCGTATTAGCATACTTACGGACAAAGAATGTCCACTGAGAAGAATTGTTTGGTCTAAACACTGTCACTCTGCTCCCATCCGCAAGATGTGTTTTAATTCCACCTTCTGATGAAGTTAAGTGACCTGTTCTGCCATGCTCTGCTAGATTTTTGCATATACGTCTAATTTCTTTATCTGAACCAAAGGACAAGAATTTCAGATGAATTGGTTTTCCTTTATAAACAACCCATATACTGTCATAAGTACGGGAAGGTTTATGACTTCCAGATATAATATCATCCTCAATATAGCTACAATTATTACTGGTAATACCGGACACCCCACCCGATATACTATCCAAAGAAGTGTCTTCCATGATTAACAGATCAACAACAGATAAGCCATAGGTATCTTCGTATACTCTTTGGGACAAAATATTAAGCTTATCATCAAAGGACAGCAAATTATGTATCTTATTATATGCCATATGTATATCCTCATCAGAAATACAATAGTAATAACCTTCTTCACCCTTACATAATCTGTCCAGTCCTGTAGTTTCACATATTCCCTGAAACATATTCGAGTTTCCGCTCTGTTTTTGCAGATACATCATAATCTCAAATTTATCAGTAGCATTAAGACGCTCGATATCATTAAATGCTATGACATCATTGATATTTTCCTCATTAATATTTATAACATTCAATAGGGTATGCTTTACTCTTGACAGGACAATAATTTTTGAATTCATATCCCCCTGTGAGCATCTTCTTATTGCATTACTTAAAGACCGTTTTAATGCTCGCCTGTTATTGAGATCTCTTTTGTTAAGATTAAGTAGATCCATGTCCATATTTATAATATCGCTGATGATATTCTTAAACCTGTCACATAAGACTTCTAATGAATATTTAGTAGCCGTAATATCATAATCTACTCTGGCCTTAAATATATAATAAACAGTTACTGCGACACAGGTTATTAGTAATATAGAGAGTACTAAATCAAATATCCTCATGCTCCACTACTCTCCTTTTGAAATTTCTCCTCTGTAATATTAAGCATATTTATTATTTTCCTTGTACTGTTATATGCCTGATTAAAGAATTCATCTGTTTCTCCGGCAGCATTCTGTCTCAGGTTAAACAGTTTTATTACCGGATTCGTAAACTTACTGATCTCTATATCCTTGTTATGTATACCTTTACTTACCATGCCTATGATATTACATTCATTTTGTGCGTCCATAAACTTAGTACAGTATGGTATTACCCCTGAGTTTTCCTTTCGTATAAATTTTCTGTATTTTCTTCTGCAGTTCTGGATATTATATGCAGAGTTTTTATCATATTTACCAAACAGAAAAAATACATTCTTATTACTCATAATATCTCCGTACTCCATAAACAGTCTTTTTAGAACGTATCTTCGCTGTGTCAGGTTAACAACAATAACATCTGCTGATGATATAAGCTTAATTGATAAGCTGTCATTCCCACTGTTTGTATCAATCGCAATAATATCAACACAGTTCTCTGAATGCTTTATCATTCGACAAACAGTACTGCTTATATCCCGTTCAAATATTTCACGGTTTTTTATCTCCGTACCGGGGAGCAATAGTAAATTAGTGTTTGGAAAGGTAATGCAGCAGCTTTCAAGAGTATCACCGACCAATTGATTCATCCGGCTGTACATTACAGCAGCATCTATACCTATATCCTGAAATATACTGTTATCGTCCGTACTTAATCTCTCCATACATTTACCGATCAAGGGACCTTCAAAATTATTCATTGTAAAATGTGTATGCATCATTAANGTCTTCTTATTAAAAATAAGACATGCGATCAATGATATTATATGGAGGTTGCTGGTCTGCCCCTGTCCGTGAAAGGGCGACCAAAATACAATTTTACTCATCTTATACTCACTCCTTTTGAAGCATTTAAGAACGCTTTTTGAATCTTATACGGCTTAATATCGGAGAGTATATTACATATATCATTGATGATTATCCTCTTTAGTCCCGATGATATTCTTTTGAAGCGGATATCCTGAGATATCTGACATCTCAGAGCATTCTCGTAATCATTAATATCATAATATACATATTCTTTACTAATCGACTCAAACGGTATATCTAATCTATCTATCGTTCTTTCAAAATCCTCGATTGATATTATGTTGCGTACCAGAATTTTTAACTTTAATCCATCTGCTTTTTCATCACATAGACATCTTTTTATTCTGTCTATATTATTTGGAAATGGATCAGTTATAAAATTTATATAATCCGGATTTAGCGAATCTATTTTTTCATAATTACTACCATATGCCACAAAGATAACACCATTCTTAAAGTCATTAAGCTCTTTCTTACAGGGTATCCTTCTAATATAGTTGATACCACGATAATGTATTATATCTCTCGTACTATCCAAGTCCATTCCATGTAAAATTGATTTGGTTAAGGCTTCAGAACAGGACAAATCAATAATAAGGACCTGATAGTTGAGCAATGCAAGAGTCTTACTCATATAAAGGATAATGTCAAATGCCTCTATCCCTACAAAACCTATACAGATCATCTCTATCCCTCCCTATTCATAAATGAGTCCAATAATTCATTGTGGCCTAATCTGCCTAATTCAGGAAGAAACCATGTAGGTCCAAGGTCATCCGTGTTATCTGTTTCAACAGTCCCATCTGTTTCATCAATCTCATCTGTCACATCTATATCATTGTAATCATCTTCTGTAATATCCTCTATTATCCCATCATCATTACTTCCTTCTGATAACTCCTCGATTATATTGTTATAGACAGAATCATCAATTTCCCAATTGACTGAAGATACATCCAAAGACATTGATTTGGCAAGCCTGTTTTCTAATTCCTTTCTAACCTCCTTGTTTAGCTTCTGCGAGCACCTTTCAATAATATTTTCATCTTGTTCGATTAATGATAATATCTCTACATTCGGAGTATAGGTTATAATAGATGCTTCCTGAATATTAGGTTCAATGTATTTTGTCATAAATAATTTAGCTCCCTGATATAGCCCTGCATCTACTATTGCAGCCGACATTCGAAGAATTTCCTCCTCATCCACCCATAAATAACATTGAGGCATATCAGGTTGAAATCCCTTTAATAATTTCTTCGACAGAACAATATAATTTTCTCCATTTGGAAATGATATTCTCACATCAATATAATTATTTACATCAATATTAGCACCTATATGAATCACTTCATATTCTACTTCTCGGATATTAGATGCCACATTGTTTTGTGCCAACATACTCTTGACAATATGTGTTCCCTTCGTGATATCAATCATACAGGACTTGCCAAAATCGGCTTGTGTGATAAAACTTTCATCAGGCTGTGAAGTGTATACTGATTTCTGCTCGACCATATCCGATTTAAGAATCTCGCCTGTATTTATATCAGAAACTGCTACATAGACTAATTTCTTGTTATCATTGATTTCTCGTTCCGCTTCATCAAGCATATATTTATACTCATCTCGAATCTGCCCTATCATTACAAACGAGGTAAATATCGCAGCAGAACCTATTACGATAATACATATTAAGGCAACTGTAATATACTGCCTGGTCGTCCTTTTTAGCCTTCTCCTAAACCTCATAGTTCACCTCTTGTTTTAAATTTAATCAACACAAATGACATTATAATAAGGATAGCCAATAGCAAAAGATATCCTAATACTATCAAAAGCTTACGCTTAGAATTCTCGTTATAGGCATTCATAAGATGTCTTCGTGCTCTTCCCGGCATTTTCCTGTAAAGACACCATAGTAAAATGCTATAAGTTGCTATGCCAAAACTTATGACACTTATTATTCTTATAATTAAGTACCACAATTGATCAGATCCTTTTTGTCTGTACCGCTTGATTCTATAATTCTTTTAAATATCATATACACCGCTTTTCTTATTCCCTGAATGAATATATAATTTGCATTTTCTATGTTACAGAAGAAGTTACAATTTAGGAACTCCTTAGCGGCTCCGTATTTACATGCCTCATGGAAATTCTCGTTATAAGGTATTGGTATAATATCTTCCAGAGGTATGTCATAAAGTCTTGCCATTCTTTTGCAACTCATGAAGGATTTTGGTGAGTAATCGCCGACAATAAATAATGCCTTGGGTATCAGTGAATAATAGTTCTTAAAGAAGTTATCAAGATAGTTTGGATTTTGAAAGAGATTAATCACAATTAGATCTGATTCTTGGAGTATAGCATTGGAGCTTAGATGATTCTGTTGAGTTATATTGATATAGCAGTGATCCGAATTGTTTTCCAGTAAACCAAGTAATTTATTTATATTATGATATAATTCATAATCGAATAGTTCACAGTTAATAATTCCTCCTTGGGGTATATAATACAGATGCTTTGGAATAACCTCCCGTAAATAACCTCTTAAAAGGCTTGGATAACTGTCATTACGATATATCCTTCGTAATAGCCCTTCGATTCCTCCTCCTTCATAAAAGCCGCTGCCTTCATATCTCGCATCTAATTTATCAAAGTGAGTAAAAAAGGCCTTGCCCAGATTGTCTTTATCCAGATAATTCTCTAAAATTGTTATGGTATAAGGATAACGCATCACACTAGCTATACTGATTGCTGCAAAATTCAGTAAAGCGTCACGCTTCATATACCCATTGCTCCAGAAAGCAATTTTCACTAAGAATTCCCCCTTAATAATAAATATTGAATTATGGCGAAGATTAGTTATGATGCACAGATATATTATGAGATTTGATATTTGTAGAACAAGCAAGAACTTGATAGAAATATAATAATACATAATACATAATTTGTAAATACTTGTAATAAAAATATAATTACCAAAGTTTATGTAAAATTTTGTTATATATTAACAAAAGGCTTTGCAACATCACCTTTAATGATGTTACAAAGCCTTTTATATTTCTCTATTATATTATCATCTTAACATTTTTTATGCTTCTACTGTTCTGGATATTATACGATAATACAAGAATGTCGCTAATATACCTAACAGCAATATTCCTATACATAATACAAAGGGTAGAGCCCTTGATATATCACTTAACACTCCACCTATATATCCGAATGGAACACTAACCAGCATTACCGTAGTCTGTAGTAAAGCCATGATATTTGAGCGGTCTATGGGATCCACATGTATGGCAACCAGAGATTCTCTGATGGTATGTAGCATAGCCATACCCAGAGCTTCCAAAATTAATGAAGCAGATAATATTACATATCCCCATATATCAGTACCCTTAATGGATATAAGTAATAAGGCGCTGATTATTGTGCTTATGAAACCCCAGTAGAGTGGCCACTTCATCTTAGTCTGCTTCATGTGAGCTATCACAGTAAAGAACAGTACTATGGCAAGTATACTTTTGGCCATAGGAAAGATAGGAAGAAGTGTATCGGGTACGCCGATTCGTTTTGATGCGATTATCTGCCAGAACGTCATTCCGATCATTCCCACTATCTCAACGAGTATACTGATTATAATAGCGAACTTAGTTCCCTTAGAAGTAAGTATCTTCTTTACCGCACTCTTGTATCCCGACAGCATCTCCATCCATGACATGCCACGGGTTGCTTCACGTCTTATTTTCCCAACCTCTGTCTCTGTGGATAGCTTATATAGGATTATAAGCTTTGCAGTCATTACAATAAAAGCATTGATATAGAGTATTCGAATGGCAGGAGCCAGAGTAAGCTTTGCCACGAGGATAGAGGATATTGGTGCAAATAACGCGGATAAATTACTGAATATAATCACCCATGAATATATATGGGTTATCTTATCCTTCGGTGCATCCTCTACCAGCAGACAATCCCAGGACACGGTAGTTATCTTCATTGTACCGTTAAGAAGAGCCGCTACCACAAAGAACCAGAAGCCCTGACTGAAAGCCCAGATTAGACACGGAAGACTCCAGCATATAAAGTCAAATATAGCAGTGCTGAGTCTTCGCCCCATCTTATCAATTATAGCTCCGGATATGAATGCAAATATCATCTGAGAGAACATATATATAGAGGTTATTATTCCTACTTCAATATCACTCATGCCAAATGTAAGCATATATACCGTTGCATAAGGTAAGCACAGATTCATCGATAGTCCCCACATTGGCTCTGTGAATACGCATGCTCGGGGATTGCCACGTAGTTCGAAAAGAGTACGAAGTAAAGGATGCTTTTGTAAAAATTTTTTCATGTCATTAATTGTCCTTTCAATATTCAAGTCAAAACTAATTCTGTAAGTAATTAAGTGGTCATATTCTTAAATTAATCCGGACCAAATAATATTCTTAACATTTAATAAGCTTTCGGGATACCAAACACTTCCGTCTGTATATGGTACCAGCCATACGGCACAGAGCTTTTCTCTAGGATCTATAACTAAGCTTAGATATCCCCAGCCTTCATGGAAGAAGAAATCCGGACTGGTAATTATGGCGTCACCTCTTCTAAGATCGGGTCCCATTCCATATAAACGGTTTTTGTTATTTGCTCCCCAGCAATAGTCGGGTACATTGAACAGATATTGGGTACGCATTTTTTCGATTGCCATTTTACCGAGAATTCTGGTGTTTCCAAAACGGCCTCCGTTGCAGAGCATTCTGGCGAATTTGGATAAATCCAGAGCTGTGGAATGTAGTCCTCCCGCAGTTTCGGGTACTTCACTCCATATACTGTTTTCCTGCTCAGGGTCTTTAACTCCGTTTAAAATGTCAGATGCCATCTTTTCATGGGACTCAAATTGAATTAAATGACGCTTGATAAGCTCAGGTCCGGGATAAAAGGTGCTGTCTTTCATTCCCAAAGGCTTCAGGATGTTTTCTGTAATATATTCCTCGGCCCTCATTCCCGAAACATTTCCGATAAGTACCCCCAGCAATGTATAGCCAAAAGATGAATATATCCACTGCTCTCCAGGTTTACAGGTAACCCCTGCCTTTAACGCAGCCTCAATCCAATCATCGCCCTTCTTGCATTTACCTATTAATGCGTATGGACTCGTTGAATCATCCGAATCAAAAGGAAGGCCTGATGAATGTGATAAAACCCGAGCAATAGTCAGTTCCTTGAACGGCTCCTTATCCATCTGCGGTATATACTTCGACATAGGCTCATCCGGTCTTATAAAGCCATCCTCAACCAGTTTAAATATCGCTACTGCCGTTATTAATTTGGTTACCGAAGCGATACGCATTACGGTATCAGGCATCATTAGCTTTGTCTTCTCTCTTTTGTAACTACTGTAACCCAATGAATTATAAGCTATTAATTTATCGTCCTTTGCTATACAATAGCTTGCCCCTATAAGTCTATGGTCATCAATCATTCTCCATAGATGGGCATTCAATGCATCAATTCTGCTGCTGTCATATCCGACCAGCTCAGGTGTTTCTTCAACACAACCCCTTTGTAAAATCATCTCTCCCATTATACTACCTCCCATTTTAGGTTTTAGATGTTATGTATACATAACTTTATATATATATTCAGCATATTTTGCTGCCACATTTACACCACAGACGCTTTCAATGGCNCCAAAAAATGCATTTGAATTTACCTCACATACAATAGGCTCGTCATTTTCCCCATAAAGAAGATCGATTCCGCAGTAATCAAGCTTCAAAATATCCGCTACTCTTTCCGATAGTTCAATAAATGAATCCGGTAGCTCTATCGGCTCCCCCACGCCCCCTAACTCTATATTAGACCTGAAGTCTGTTTTGGAGGTACGCTTCATACCGCAAATTGCCTTGCCGCCTATAACAATTACTCTTACATCTTTTCCCCTGCTTGTGGTAATCATCTTCTGGAAAAGATGTGATTTGAGCTTTACCTTTTCCATCCGTATCAACAATTCTTCCCGATTATCAGCACAATAAACCTTAGCACCCAGTGAACCGTAGCATTCTTTTATAATGCATGGATAACCCAGCTTCCTTTCAATTAACTCAACTCTTGGTAAAGCCTCCTGCAGTGAAGCCTCCTCATTATAGCATAGAAGCCCTCCTATTGTATCAGGCATAGGAATACCTTGTCCCGTCAATCTGATATGGGTATCCATCTTGTCATCGCATATTCGAATGGCTTCATGGCTGTTAAATAGCCTTATTCCCGTCCTTTCGAGAAGTGAGGATGTATACTTATCCTTATCCAGATAAATGACAAAATCATAATCCTCAATAAATGATACGGCTTCACCCTCAATTATCATAGCCGTATCTATACTGTTTTTCTCTATGTCAACCTCTACTCCAAGCTTATTCAATTCCTCCCTAAGTCTGATTGGTTGATTAATCGCTGATTTAAGTTTAGAATAGGCATTTACCAATATAAGCGCTCTTTTCAAGTGATTCACCTCATCCTGTTTATCCATATACATCATGTCACAAGTTATTATAAGAATCAAGAATAATTTATTTCATAATAATAATTTACTACATAAAAAGTGCACTTACGGTCCTAAGACCATAAGTGCACATAATAAAATCTATTTACTCTTATCCAGTAATTCTTGAGCTTTATCTAAGGCTTTGTAAACCATATCAGCCGTCTCATCAATCTTAGCCTGGTCTACACCCTCAGCTAATTCCAATTGATTCTCGTTAATTACATATAATTTTGCTAAAGCTGCTATTGCATTTTCTATCATAACAGCATCTGCTTCTTCAGCTAATTTCTGGTCTAATAATCCCTGTGCTATATCTATAACAGCGAGGCCGAATATTTTGCTGTTCACATCAGAAAGCTTGTTAACCAGTTCCAATGCCTCGTCAATCTGTACCTGAGTTACTCCGTCTGCCAAAGCCTTCTCATCGTTAGGTGCAGTGACATCTACGAATAAAGCCTCCAGGGCCTTGATTGCAGCTTCGACTATAGCAGCCTCTTCCTCCTTCGCCAGCTTCTCATTCAGTAAGTTCTGTGCGATTGCTATAGCGGCATGACCGAATATTTTATGGTTTTCATCGGTAAGCTTGTCTACCAGAGCCGTTGCCTCATCAATCTGTGCCTGAGTTACTCCCTCAGCTAACTCCTTCTCATCATTGGGTGCTTCGGCATCCACAAATAAACCTTTGATTGCCGCGATAACCAGCTCCTCAATTGTTGCTCCTTCTACTACGGTAACCTCATACCATTTACTTGCTGCTGTAACAAATTCTGCATTTGCTTCTTTATCACTTAGCCACAAATTATATTTTTCAACACTCTGAAAGCTGACTGCCCTGATTTTAAATGTACCAATCTCTGTGGGAGTAAGAACGCCTTTATCACTTACTTCATTTACTCCGGCATTGTCATCGGCTAATTCCCATCTGGTAATACCGCTGGCAGCCTTGTCCTTTCCTGCTTCGGTATTCAGAATCTTTCTGTTGAAATCCATAGCCTCATTAACTGTGATAGTGTTGTTCTCAGGCATGTTACTGATGTCAACCTCGGATATATTATTTCTAACTGTAACTCTTGCCTCAGGTCTCAGAACGGTTCCGTCCAAAAGGGTGATTTCACACCATATGTATGCCCTTCCGGCCTCCTGAGCCTTAACCACACCGGTAGATGCATCTATAGTAACTGCATTGGGATTTCCCTTATCCTCATTAACATACCATGTATAGATCGCATTCTCATCAAGCTTTGAAGCTTTAATCTTGAATTGATATGAATTGGAATTCTCTCTGCCGAGATGTAAGTATTTATTGGTGTTATTAAGATACACGGCTCCAAGCTCGCTAGATGTGCTCTCTGCTGACGCTTGTACAGTCCCTCTACCTGCAATAGAAATAAAAACCATCGCAAAAGCTAAGCTAACTGACAGTAGCTTCTTTAAAAATACGCTTGTCTTCATTTTTGCCCTCCTATAATGTTAGATTATATTGTAAACATATGACTTATTTAGTATAACCTTATTTACATTCTTTTACAAGTGTAAAATTATGTCAACCAATTAGTCCGTGACCGTTTAATAATATAATCTAATCATTATCAAGGTTATAGAAAGGCATGAAGCTATTTCCTATACCAATCTTCTACCTCTTTACTAAGATTACAGGTTTGTTTATCATTTACGGAAGGAATCTTAATAAAAAGAATAGCTGTGTCAGGAGACGATTTTTGTGCATATTTGGTGTTTGGATATATAACATAAAAATCGCCTTGTTTATATGTTGCTTCCTCACCGGTATCCAAATTATAATAGGTTGTGGTTCCCGACAGCATATATTGATATTCTGTTGCAATAGTATGATAATGAGGAGGCTCATCAGTTCTTTCAGTATATTTAGTTATGCCTATCTCCACATTCTCATCGTCAATGTGTAATAATTTCTGAGGCTTTTTTAAATGGCCTACTAAATATTGCCTGCTTACACCATTCAAAGATTTCTCTATATCCTCTTTAAGTAATAATTTAAATCCTTCCATCATACTCTCCTTTAAACATATAGTAACTGCTGTTCACCAATATTTTTCGTGTTAATTATGGTATCAATTAGCCCTATTTCATATTTGTATCCATATTGAATGGCTAACCTTCTTGCCTGCTCAAGCAACTTAATTGCACTTTCATGGTTGTTTTCATCCTTAAGCATTAGTCTTGCTATCATTATATCTGAATTTATTCTACCCCATTGTTGTGATATTTCACTGTAGATTAATTTTGCAATATCTATATAGTTTTTTGCCTTTGAAATATCATTTAGATCTATACTTATATTTGCAAGGGCTAAATATGCATGGGCCAACCACCCTTTAATACCTAAAGCCTTACTTTTGCTTAGCACCTGTTCATAACAGCTTATGGCCTCGTGATAGTTTTTTTGGCATCTATGAATGTCGCCATAACTACATAATAGATATATTTGATACCTGTTTATCTTATTGCTTTCATAATATTTTTCGCATAATTCTTTTGCGACCTCATAATTCCCATTAATTCTGTTATAATCAACTATTTTTCGTATGGCTCTTATATATATGTTAGTCAAATCTTCAGATTTTGATGGTAATTCATTAATTAAATCTATAAGGGTGTCCAGGTATTTTTTACATCTATCTAATTCACCTGTAAGAAATCCAACGCCCCCACCCAGCATATAAAGAGTCTCACAATATTCTACAAAGAACCTGTCCTTTGAAATCTTCTCATGGACCTCCAATAATTCTGANNACAACTCGTCCGCATTTACATAAAACATTTTATGATGAATAATTCTGTATCTTAGTTTAATTAAATCCTTATTATTATATATTTCCTCTTCACTAAAATTTGCTAAGTATGCTTCAGACATGCTTACTGATTCCTTATAGGAACCGGACAAGTGAATCATGTCTTCATAAATTATAAATAATTTTATCGGGAATTGATATAGCTCATATTTATTTCTGATTTCTCCGAACAGATTACTTAGAAGTATTGATTCACCGTAAACCTGTAAGTATATTAAGTAATCTAATTTTGTGTCATTTATCCATGAAAAGAATTCTTCAGGAGTTTTTGATATCTGTAGTTTATGATATATGCAATCAAAAATATTATCCTTTTTATTAACTGCGTATTTCTTTTCAAAATAATCATACATCACATGATTAACCCTGAACTTAAGATCCTCATCAATATAATCATTCATTCCTTGATGCATAAGCTGATGAATATAATACCTGTCCATTAACTCACTTCTGGTAATAAAGGAGTACTGGTTAAAGCTTGAAAACTGCGTTGCCGGATATGGGATATTAAAAACATCTATCAGGTGAGAGAAAATCTCAAAATTATAGTAGTTTGGAATAGACATTATCTTTAATAGCTCTATTTCAATTGAATTTAAATTGACAATAAATCTTTCCAATATATCCTTTTTCTCATTTCCAAAGCAGTCAACGTCTATTGTTTCACCCCTGTTTTTGAGCGAAAAATATGTATCCACAGATAAATCCAAATAATAAGGATGTCCATTACTTACCAGAGCTATTTTCTTTCGAATATCNTCTTCTTCAATACCACAGTTCTTTAAGAACTTATCCGTATATTCTGTCGTTAATTCGGATAATAAATGCTGTTCCAAATAATTTTCCCATTCATTACCCCATATCAGTTTTTCTCTGCCAAAGACGGTGAATAATACGTTGGGTAAATTCTTTATTAATTCCTGTACCCATTCTTGCTTGGCTACCTTCTTTAGTTCGTGGGTTTCATAATCATTTAATGCTTCAAATGTATCCATGAATACCACGACTTTTATACCGGACTTATCAATATATTTATTTAGATCATAGGCAAAGTACGTCGGTAACCATGCTTCCATTTCATTCAACGGCAGATCAATAAACTCATTAAAATGCTCCTTTAGCTCCCTGTCAAGCTTCCATCTTTTCGAAACAGAATATAATTTCTCAACAAGGGTTTTCGATATACCAACGATACCTATTGGGTCAATATTGCTCAAAAGCTCTATTCCCAAATCAAATTTACCGAATATACTCTCATTATCATCTGAAAAAGAATAGTCAGGATTTTTCTTTTTGAAATAAATAGCATATGCTAATTCAAAATGTATAAACTTAATATTCTTTGTTTTATTATTTAGCTTCACTGAATTAGCTAACTCCAAAAGTCCACTTGAGCACTCTCTACTTCTTATATTTCTAAAATCAATTTCTAATGCCAAGGCATTTGACATTTCATGTACTTTTTCTTTGAGTTTATTCTTAAGCGCTGTCTTACCGATTCCACCAATTCCATAATATACTAATACCTGGTGTATGTTCTTATGTAAGACCAAATTATCAGTTAGCGTATTAATATTCCTTTCAAATATCTCCTGTGGCTTTTCTCTGTCTGTGAAAATTTTCTGTGCTACATATTTTCTCTTCGATTTATCAAATGTAAATTTCGGTTGAAGTTCCATCTTTCGTATCCTTTCCGTGTAATGTTAAGTATTTAATATAAGTATATCGAACTTCAGAATATAATTCCATATTAACTTAATATTGATAGTAAATGTAATCATAAGTAATCCGAATATTACCCACATTATCACAACAAAAAAACAGGAAAGCCCTGCAAATCAAGGTTTCCCGTTCTAAATCACAATGGAGCTGAGGGGAATCGAACCCCTGTCCGAAAGCCCATCCATTGCAGCTTCTCCCATTACAGTCAATCTATTGTGTGTGGCGTTACCACACTGTTCCCTCCGCCGGACGCCGATTGACAGGCTTCCGGTTTTGGTAGCTTCATAGTTCTTCTACCCTCTCAAAGCTTTGAGGATAGAGGTCCCTGCTAAGATGATGCCGGGATCTTAAGCCGCAGGATGCCTAAGGCCGACAAGAGCTGCAATTAAGCAGCTGCTAATTCGTAATTATCGTTTGCGTTTATATTTAGTTCTAAGTTGGTGACGCAGTCCTAGTCTGCGAATGGCTACCACAATTTCAAAACCCCCGTCGAAACCAGTACAACCCCTTATAAATAAAGATTATATCGGTTTTCAAACGCATATATATATTATAATATTTATCATTTGGTGTCAAGCGATACTATTTCCTGCTTCTCCATATAATTCAATTTAATATTTATTATTATCTGATTTAATGAATAATCCTTTAGTAAAGATTCTTAACCTTAAACTCTCTCTCTGTTTCTCTTCTCATATCTTTTTTAGCTATATCTTCCCGCTTGTCATATAGCTTCTTACCCTTTGCGAGTCCGATTTCCAACTTTACTAGCCTTCCCTTAAAATACACCTGCAGCGGTATGATGGTATACCCCTTCTGTGACAGCTGACCTCCTATTTTATTAATCTGATGCTTGTGAAGCAGCAGCTTTCTCACACGAAGCGGATCCCTATTGAAGATATTTCCTTTCTCATAAGGACTGANATGCATTCCGTATATATACATCTCACCATTTTCAATTCTTATAAATGATTCCTTTATACTGCATTTTCCCATTCTAAGGGATTTTACCTCAGTACCGTGAAGTGCAATTCCTGCCTCATACTTATCCTCTATAAAATAATCATGGTATGCTTTCTTATTATTAGCTATTAGCTTTATATTTTCCCCCACTATTCTTCAACCTCCACAAATGCGAAATCAATTGTCCGAAGAAGCTTATCGGCATTTACTACCTCCACCTTAACCTTCTGTCCCAGTTTATATATCTTCTTTGTATGCTCACCCACCATCTGATATCGTTCTTCATCATATAGGTAATAATCGTCCTCCATTTCACTTACGCGAACCATTCCCTCAATGGTATTTGGAAGCTCTACGTATATACCCCAGTTCGTTATACCGGAGATTACTCCGTCAAAGACTTCACCTATATGCTCCANCATGTACTCCACCTTCTTCATCTTCTCTACTTCACGNTCGGCTTCGTCCGCNCTGCGCTCAGTCCTACTGGAGTGATTTGCAACCTCATAGAGAATTTTCTCATAGTGACTTCTTCTTTCCTCATCAAGCCTTCCGTTGATATTCTCCTTGATAATTCTATGAATCTGAAGATCTGGATAACGACGTATCGGTGAGGTAAAATGGGTGTAGTACTTTGCAGATAAACCAAAATGCCCCGTATTTGCAACGGTGTACTTTGCCTGCTTCATTGAACGGAGTGTAAGCCTGCTTATCAGGGCTTCTTCCGGTGTGTCTTCTATCCTGTTAAGNAGCTTCTGCAGCTCCTTAGGATGAATATCCTCATTTCCAATCCTGATACTGTAGCCAAAATTATTGATAAATATGGCGAGTGCCTTGATTTTTTCTTCGTCGGGATTATCATGGGTACGATATAGGAAGGGGATCTCCTGCCAGAAATAATCCTCAGCCACAGTTTCATTGGCAATCAGCATGAATTCCTCAATAATTTTAGTGGCTTTATTTCTTTCATATTCCCTTATCTCAATAGGTTTACCGTTATAATCCACGATTATCTTACTCTCAGGAAAATCGAAATTAATAGCTCCCCTTCTATGCCTACGACTCTTAAGTACCTCGGAAAGTTCCAGCATAAGCATGAGCATGGGGACCAAATCCTCATATTTCTTAATGAGCTCCTCATCCTTGTCCTCTATAATCTTGGATACATCCGAATATGTCATACGGCTGTCAGAACGGATTACCGTCTCGGCTATCCTATGACCGATTACATTTCCCTTGGAATCTATATCTATAAAACAGCTTAGTGCCAAGCGGTCAACTCCGGGATTAAGCGAGCATATTCCGTTGGATAATTTATGGGGAAGCATAGGGATAACCCTGTCCACAAGATATACGCTGGTTCCTCTCCTGAATGCCTCCTTATCAAGTGCAGCACCTTCCTTAACATAATGAGTTACATCGGCTATGTGTACCCCAAGATGATATATATCGCCTTCCTTAGTAAGGGATACCGCATCATCCAAATCCTTAGCATCCTCACCGTCTATGGTTATAGTCTGCATCTCTCTAATATCCATCCTATTTGAAATTTCATTCTGATCAATTTCATCAGGGATGAAATCCAGTACACGAAATACATCCTTAGGAAATTCTACCGGCAGGTCGTATGCCTTGACTACCGACATGATATCCACCCCGGGATCATTACTATGGCCGATGATTTCAACCACCCTTCCCTCGGGGTTATGATCTTCATCACCGTAGTTCGTAACAGTAACTAAGACCTTATGTCCCGTGACCGCTCCCTTGGTATGCTCCTTCGGAACAAATATATCATGACTGAATTTCTGATTGTCGGGAATCACAAATCCATAGTTCTTACTTTTCTGAAAGGTACCTACAATCTCCTTCATACCTCTATCCAGTATTCGGAGCACCATACCCTCCTGCCTCTTGCCGGTTCTTTCTTTATTTATCATGATGGCGACCTTATCACCATGCATGGCTCCCTTGGTTGCATTCTCCGGTATAAAGATATCCTCCGATTCTNCCTCAATTATTACAAACCCAAAACCCTTCTGGGTTGCCGAGAAAATCCCTGTCTTTATATTATCTCCGGGCGTTCTGTATCTTCCTTTGTCATCCAGTATAATCATTCCCTTATTAACCAAGGAATCTAATATTTCCTTCAGCTCATGTTTTGAGCCTTTTGGTNCCTGCAATATGGCAACTATATCTCTGAATCTCATGGGCTTATATTCACTGCTGCCGAAAAATTCCTGCAGCATCTTTACTCTATCATCTCTTTTATTTTCCTTCATATTTACTCCTAAATCTCTATATTTTTATTCAAGCACACATCGACTTATTTATTATTATAGTATACCATATCCTGCATGATATTAGTATTTTTTATAGAATTTCATATCAACAAAAAACACTCTGGTATCCAGAGTGTTTTGCTAACATGATATTCTTACCAATTAAGATTAAGTACGACTGACAGTACTATAAATAATGTTGCAAGAACCTTTGTTGATCTTACTATAAAGCCTTCAGCAGAACGTCCCTTATTCTTACTCCAGTAAGATTCAGAAGCACCGGTCAATGCACCGGATAATCCCGATGATTTTCCTTCCTGCTTCAGTACTATAAATGCCAACACTGCACAAATACCGATATATACTATTTGAACAATAGCTCTTAAAACTTCCACGACAATCCTCCATTCTACAGATAAAACCTTTTCAAAACTACGCCTATTCTATCATAGAACGTGTATTATTTCAACTTATTTTTATTTTTGGACTATTTCTTAATCAACAGGGACTTACCTGTCATCTCTTGGGGTTGCTTCATACCCATCATATCGATTAGGGTTGGAACGATATCCGCTAAGCGACCGCCCTCAGCTAAGGTATAATCCTCATCGAAGTTAATTAATATAAAGGGAACCGGATTAGTCGTATGTGCAGTAAATGTCTCATTTGTCTCGTAATCTATAAGCTGCTCCGCATTTCCATGGTCTGCACAAAGGAACATCTGACCATTTACTGACAAGAGAGCTTCAACAGCCATACCCACACATTCGTCTACTGCTTCGATTGCCTTAATGGTGGCCTCTAAAACACCGGTATGACCAACCATATCAGGATTGGCAAAGTTAGCTATGATTACATCATATTTATCGGATTTAATAGCTTCGACCAAATTCTCGGCAACCTTATATACGCTCATCTCAGGCTGCAAATCATATGTTGCCACCTTCGGAGAATTAACTAATATTCTGTCCTCTCCTTCATTGGGAACCTCTATGCCGGCATTAAAGAAGAAGGTTACATGGGCGTATTTCTCTGTCTCGGCTAGTCTAAGCTGAGTCATTTTGTGCTTTGCCAGAAACTCACCGAATGTATTTTCTATTGATATCTTATGAAAAGCTACCAGCTTATTCGGAATGGTGATATCGTATTCTGAGAAGCATANATAGGTAACATTCATTCTTTCCTTGCCGCGGTCAAAACCCGTGAAATCATCGCTACAGAATGCCCTCGTGATTTCTCTTGCACGGTCAGGTCTGAAGTTATAGCATATTATAGAATCATTTTCTTTAATGGTTGCTACAGGCTTGCCGTCTTCTAAAACAACCGTAGGTATTACGAATTCATCATAGACTTCATTATCATAGGAGTTCTGCACTGCAACGACTCCGCTTACGGCAGTCTGTCCTTCACCATATACCATGGCACGGTATGCCTTCTCTACACGGTCCCAACGGTTATCTCTATCCATAGAATAATAACGGCCCATTACAGTAGCTATCTTACCCACGCCTAAGATTCTCATCTTCTCCCCAAGCTCTTCTACATAGCCTTTTCCNGATGTAGGGGGAGTGTCTCTTCCGTCTAGGAACGCATGGACATATACATTCTTAAGCCCATGACGCTTTGCAAGCTCTAATAAGCCATATAGATGGGTGTTGTGGCTATGAACACCTCCATCTGATAACAAGCCATATAGATGAAGATCGGAATTATATCTTTTACAGTTATCAATGGCTGCAAGTAAGGCGGCATTTTCAAAAAATGTGCCCTCCTGAATCTCCTTTGTTATCCTTGTCAGCTCCTGATATACTATTCTTCCTGCCCCTATGTTAATATGACCAACCTCAGAGTTACCCATTTGTCCATCAGGAAGTCCGACTGCCATACCACTGGCATTACCCTTAACAAACGGATATTCCTCCATTAACCGGTCCATGTTTGGTGTATTAGCCATAGCTATGGCATTGGCCTCTTTATTATCATTAAGACCGAAGCCGTCTAACACCAATAATACTGTTGGTTTTTTACTCATGCTTGACCTCTTTCCATCGTCATCTATTTGTAATTTACAATCTTTCCGAAATCCGCNTTCAGACTTGCACCGCCTACTAATCCACCGTCTATGTTTGGCTGGCTGAACAGTTCGCCGGCACTTGCCGCTGTTACGCTTCCGCCGTATTGAATACGAATAGCTTCTGCAGTAGCCTCATCATATATTTCAGCGATACAATCACGGATTGCCTTACATACCTCTTCAGCCTGCTCGGAGGTGGCCACCTTACCTGTACCTATTGCCCATATCGGTTCATAAGCGATTACGGTCTTTGCTGCCTGCTCCTTAGATACGTTTAGGAATGCAATTTTAATCTGTTGACGAACAAAATCAATTGTAACTCCTTGTTCTCTCTGTGTCAAGGATTCACCGCAGCATATAATTGGTGTTAATCCATGCTCTAAAGCCTTTAATACCTTCTTGTTAACAGTCTCATCAGTCTCGGCAAAATACTCTCTTCTTTCAGAATGACCTATAATAACATATTTTACACCAACCTCGGTCAGCATATTCGGGGCTATTTCACCGGTATAAGCGCCACTTTCCTCAAAATACATGTTCTGAGCACCTATAGCAATGTTTGTTCCCTTAACTGCCTCAACCGCAGGAATTAAGCTGATTGCAGGAACACAAAATACCACATCAGCTTCCTCAGTAGCTACCAATGGCTTTAATTCATTTATCAGTGCAACCGCCTCGCCGGGCGTCTTATTCATCTTCCAATTACCTGCTATTATTTTTCTACGCATTATATCTCTCCTTTATTTATCGTTAGCTGCTGCCACTCCCGGAAGCTCCTTACCCTCTAAGAATTCCAGGGATGCACCGCCACCGGTTGAAATATGGGTCATCTTATCGCCAAATCCAAGCTGATTTACGGCTGCAGCGGAATCTCCACCGCCTATAATAGTTGTAGCATCTATCTCAGCAAGTGCTTTAGCCACGGCAATGGTACCCTTGGCAAAGTTAGGCATTTCGAANACGCCCATAGGACCATTCCATACTACTGTCTTNGCNTCCTTTATCGCATCTGCAAACATCTTTGCTGTCTCTTCACCTATATCCAGTCCCTGCCAACCGGATTCGATCTCACCGCGCTTTACTGTCTTGTATTCTGCATCATTATTGAATTCATTGGCCACAACAGTATCTANGGGAATTAACAGGTTTACTCCCTTCGCCTTAGCCTTCTCAATCATTTCATTGGCATAATCCAGATAATCGGCTTCTAATAAGGAGTTACCAACTTCCTCACCTTGGGCCTTCATGAATGTGTATGCCATGCCTCCGCCGATTATCAATGTATCCACCTTATCGAGAAGGTTATTTATAACGGATATTTTACTGGATACCTTGGAGCCTCCCAATATGGCTACAAAAGGTCTCTTAGGATTATTAACCGCATTACCTAAAAACTCGATTTCCTTCTGCATAAGATATCCGACTACTGCGGTATCAACAAACTTTGTCACACCTACGTTGGAGCAGTGAGCTCTGTGGGCGGTACCAAATGCATCATTTACAAACACATCACAAAGTGATGCCAAATCTTCACTAAAGGTATCTATATTCTTTTCTTCCTCGGCACGATAGCGAGTGTTCTCAAGAAGTACGACATCTCCGTCCTTCATGGCTGCCACGGCTGCCTTAGCGTTCTCGCCAACAACATTGTCATCCTTGGCAAATTTTACTTCTTTACCAAGCAGCTCAGACAATCTTACTGCAACCGGTGCAAGTGACAGCTCAGGCTTAGGTGTTCCCTTAGGCTTGCCCAGATGAGAACATAGAATTACCTTACCTCCGTCATTTATCAGCTTCTTTATTGTGGGAAGCGCTTCTACTATTCGAACCTCGTCTGTGATTTTACCTTCCTGTAGAGGGACATTGAAGTCACATCTGACAAGAACTCGTTTTCCCTTAACATTAATATCATCAACTGATTTTTTATTTAACATTATGTGTACACTCCTTTCAATACGATAAAAGGTCCGGTCCAAATAGACCGGACCCATCATGGATCAATTATGATTTACTTCAACTCATTAAGATACTTAATGGTTCTTACCATGTTGCTGGTGTATGAATTCTCGTTATCATACCATGCTACAACCTTAACTAATGTCCTATCATTTTCAAGTTCCATAACAGCGGTCTGAGTAGCATCAAATATTGAACCGTATGTGCTTCCGATAATATCTGAGGATACGATCTCGTCCTCTGTATATCCGAAGGATGCATCAGATGCAGCCTTCATAGCAGCATTAACTTCTTCAACAGTTACTCTCTTATTACATACAGCCGTTAAAATTGTTGAGGAACCTGTAGCAACAGGAACTCTCTGTGCAGCACCGGCAAGCTTACCGGATAATTCAGGTATAACCAAACCGATAGCCTTTGCAGCACCGGTGGAGTTAGGAACGATATTAATCGCTGCTGCTCTTGCACGTCTTAAATCACCCTTTCTATGAGGGCCGTCCAATGTCATCTGATCTCCGGTATAAGCATGAATAGTCATCATGTAACCCTTATCGATAGGAGCCAGCTTATTTAATGCAGCCGCCATAGGAGCCAGACAGTTGGTTGTGCAGGATGCTGCAGATATAATTGTGTCGGATGCCTTTAATATATTCTCATTAACGCCGAATACAACTGTAGGAAGATCGTTTCCTGCAGGTGCGGAGATAACAACTTTCTTAGCACCGGCATCAATATGTGCCTGAGATTTTGCCTTGGTAGCGAAGAATCCTGTACACTCAAGTACAACGTCAACGTCTAACTCTTTCCAAGGTAATTTGGAAGGATCAGCTTCGCTGTAAATTNTAATCTCTTTGCCATCAACAACGATGGAATTCTCTTTTGCTACGACTGTATCTGCCTTAGCATATCTACCCTGTGCAGAATCATATTTTAACAGGTGAGCCAACATCTTAGCATCTGTTAAATCGTTAAGTGCTACTATCTCATACCCTTCTGCACCGAACATCTGCCTAAAAGCAAGACGGCCGATACGCCCAAAACCATTAATTGCTACTTTTACTGCCATAATAAATTCCTCCTATATAGTTTTTATAATAACTTACTTAATTTAATTGTACTATCAAGAAAAAACATGGCATCAAATTACTGTTTGTCAATTTTTTCTCAATCACAATTTTACACAATAAAGTCCAAAATTTCAAGGGTTTACTAATTTTTTATAGAATATTATGATATTAGTTATATTTTTTGTCTTTCACCAATGTTTTTTGTGCATTTTTTAATTATTAATTCTTATGAGGTATCTCACTGGCAACAAAGTTTGCTATATTAAGGGAATGATCGGATATCCTTTCAAGGTTAATCAATGCATCGATAAAGACCACACCATTTTCCGACGAACAGATACCCTGTGATAATCTGTCTATATGCTTCTGCCGAAGCTCGTCCTTCAAATTATCTACCTTCTTCTCCGTCTCCTCAACCCTTCGTATATCCTCTTTATCCTCGGTTGTTATAGACCTGATAGCATATTCAAAGGATTCCAATGCAATACTGCAAATATTCTTAAGCTCATCATAGGCCTCATCGGAAAGATATAAGTCATTTGCCACCTTTTCTTGGGCCAGTTCCGCCAGATTCTCGGCATGATCTCCGACTCTTTCAATATTCGAAACTGTATTGAAAAGGTTATTAACAATCCTTTTTTGCTTATTGGTTAAAGAAAGATTATTTATCTTCACCAGGTACTCATTAATAATCTTTTGATGTGCATCAATGACCTTCTCGACCTCAAAGACCTTTTTCGCCTTTTCATCATTATTGTTAAGTAGAGCATCGACCGCTTCCTTTGTATTATTAAGTGTAATTTCACCCATGTGAACCACTTCTTTAATTGCATTCTGTACCGCAAATGAAGGTGTTTCAAGAATACGCTCGTCCAGATGACGAATCGTGATCTGAACCTCATCCGTACCGATTTCAACTTTCGAATCATCGATGAACAATCCTGAAAGCTTAACCAGTCCCTTAGAAAACGGGAACAGTATTATAGTATTAGTCAGGTTAAATACCGTATGGAATATGGATATCTGTGTACTGTTTATTCGGGATAATGCAAAATTTGGCTGAAGTCTGAATATTACATACATGGCGGCACCAATTACGANAGCACCTATAACATTAAAGGACAGATGAATAAATGCTGCTCTTTTGGCAGTCTTAGTAGCGCCTATACTGGATAGTATTGCCGTTATACATGTTCCGATATTCTGACCTAAGGTTATGAATATAGCAGACTGCCAATTCACTACACCAGCCATAGCCAATGTCTGTAATATACCTACTGACGCCGAAGAACTTTGAATAACAGCCGTAACCACCGCACCCACCAATATACCTAAGATTGGATTCTTACCTAGCACAGCAAAGGCATGCTTAAATATCGAATCTTCAGCCTGAGCATAAGGCTTTATAATGTCCGACATAAGTTTAAGTCCAATAAATAATAGTCCGAGACCAATAATAATTTCAGCAATATCCTTTTTCTTTTTACTCTTACATATTAGTGTTACGAATACTCCTACGGCTATTAATATAGGAGCGAAAAAGTCAGGCTTTAGAAGTGAACTCCATTCACCCATTGATACGAGCCAGGCCGTTACCGTAGTCCCGATATTGGCTCCCATTATTACACCTACAGTTTGACCAAGCTGCATGATTCCTGCATTAACAAAACCCACCATCATAACCGTAGTCGCAGAAGAGCTTTGGATAATAGCAGTAACCAATGCACCCACTATTACGGCCATCAATTTATTATTAGTAAGATATCCCAATAATCTCTTAAGTCTGCTACCTGCGGTTTTTTGAAGTCCGTCACCCATCATGTTCATACCGAACAGGAACATACCTAATCCTCCGGCAAACACAAATATCACTTCTAACAAATCTAGTATTTTCATTTTACCTCCTAATACTCTTATGTAAATTTGCATACGAGACTAGAATAACATATTTCAAAATAAACGTAAATTGTTTTTTGACAAAAAGATCAAACTAGGATAATATGCTATAAAAGCTATAGAACCGGCTATATTAAGCCGGCCCTGTAAGNTATTAATTTATGTTCTGAATTTATACTCCAGTCTGATTTTATCTGCGATTAGTGCTACAAACTCTGAATTGGTAGGCTTACCCTTTCCGTTGCTGACCGTATATCCGAATAATTCGTCTATTGTATCCATCTTGCCTCTGCTCCATGCTACCTCTATTGCATGTCGGATTGCCCTCTCAACTCTGCTTGGAGTTGTTTTATGACGTTTGGCAATCGAAGGATAAAGTAGTTTGGTTATGGAATTAAGCATCTCAATATCATTAACAGACATCATAATTGCGTCCCGTAAGTACTGATAACCTTTTATATGTGCAGGAACACCGATTTCATGTATTATATTTGTTACATCGGTCTCTAGATTTCTCTCCATATAAGTACTCTTATTCTCGTATGCACTTACTCTATGGTTATTGGTTATTCTATTATGGTAATCGCCTTTTAACTGTTTAATTCTTGATAGTATCACATTACTGTCAAAGGGCTTCATGATATAATAATTTGCCCCCAGCTCGAATGCACTTTCCGTAACCCCCTCTTGTCCGATTGCTGTAATTACTATAAAGGAAGGATTTTTCTTAAACTCCGAATCTCTTTTTATCTTCTCCATAACCCCAAGCCCGTCCAATTTTGGCATAATTAAATCCAATAATACTACATCGGGTTTCTTTTCTTTGATCATATCCAAAGCATCCAACCCATTCTCTGATTTACCTACTACTTCAATTTCTGAGTCTTCCTTTAAAATATCCTCCAGTAGGTTTACCATCCTTTCATTATCATCGACGATAGCTACATTGATTTTGCCCATACCCTTTCACAACCTCCATTGAATTTTTGATTTCCCCTTCCGTAACAACATAGATTAAAATAATATATGCACGCTTCACATTCTGTGAGTTTTTTGCCACATTTTGCATTTCATGATTTTATATGGCAACATTATATCCTTTAGAATAGTTGACGTCAACAGTTTTCGTAATGGCAATATTACCAAATTATTCCTAGTCAATTTGCACTATTTTTTGTTATATTCTAACATATGTCGCCATAATCAAACAGATATACTAATGATTCTACACAAAAAAATTAATAACGGAAGGTTATAATAGAATTAATTTGTAAATATTTACCATATACGAATTATAGCTACTATATCCCAAATATTCAATTCTATCTTTTCGCACTGTTCGACAGCCTATTTATAATAAAATGGGAAATAGGGCAAAAANTAAATCTTTTTGTATTAGGTTGGATTATNGACTGTAAATATGTTGCCGTATTTTTGNCGGCTCGTTTGATTTTTAAAATTTATAGTCGACCTCTTTTTATAACAAAACAATTGCTTATTCTAATTTATTTACCATGTTTTCAATAAATGTACCGTATCCTTTAGTTGAATCCTGTATAAATACATGGGTTACAGCACCGATTATCTTATTATTTTGTATAATAGGGCTGCCACTCATCCCCTGAACTATTCCTCCCGTTAAGTTAAGCAACCGCTCATCGGTAATTTTAATCACAAGGCCCTTGCTTTGATTGGAATTACTCATATCTATCTTTTGTATGTTTATTTCATAATCTACAATCTTTCCATCCACCATACAGCGAATATAGGCTTTGCCCAGCTTGACATCTTGTTTAAATCCAATCTTCAGAGGCTTGAACTCCTCCTTAAGCTTGTATTTGTGATTGACCTTTCCAAATATGCCTTGGCTGGTATTATCAGTTATTTCTCCGATTTTATTCTTTTCATTCTGTCTAATTATCCCGATAAGCTCTCCGGGCTCTCCCTCCTTGCCTTTTACAATGAACATAATCTGAGCATCATATATAGTACCATTATCGATTTCCATTAACCTCCCTGTGTCTATGTCTGTAATCCCATGACCCAATGCTCCAAAATGACCGTTTGTCGATATGAATGTTAAAGTACCTATTCCCTGTGTATCGTCTCTGATCCAGGTACCGATTTTATAATCTCCGTCAGCCGTTTTTACAGGTGTAATTATGATATTACTTATCTCTCCGTTACGACGTATCTGAAGCCTTATATCCCTTCCGTTGGATTTTTGAATTTCTTCAATGAAATCCTCCTTATACATTACCTTCCTGTTATTAATTGATAGAATATAATCGCCTGATTTTAATTTGTTATATGACGGCGAATAATTAAGCCCGTCTGCTCCGGTAATTTCACTGTTACCCAGAACCAATATACCGTCGGTCTCTACTGAGATACCAATCGGAGTTCCACAGGGTATAAGTTCGACTGTTTCTATTACATCCAGCGAAATTTTTTTATAATTAAATATTCCAAACAGCTTAAGATTTATATTATACTGCCCGGTCTTAGTAGATTGAAGAGTAAAAGGCTCGTTCAGATCTATATCGATTTTATTTGATGGAATCTTTGAATTATTGACACTTATAACACCGATATCCTCAGTCTCTATGTTGGCCTTCAGCGGCATATTAAAGCTGAATCTTTCTTCTCTGTCAACAACGATTTTGATTTCGTCAGGTATGTTTTTTTCGAGACTATATATAACTAAGTAAATAATTGCCGCTATGCTAACCAAAAAAAGGGATAATAATACCCTTCTGTATATCTTCTTTCTTCTCATCCACTCGCACCTCATGTTTGGTTTATAATACTTTAAATAACGCATCCCCGCGGAGCATTTTTTATTGAAAAGAAGGCACTCTCCTGTTCAATAAAAAAAGGATATACATAGTATTGTATATCCTCGGGTCTGATATTCGTTATTTTCAACTTTTAGATTTTGTATTTTTTAGAAGAGGTTGCAAGCTCCTTCATTTCTTTTGCATTGTCGATTACCCTGTCTGTTATGGCCGCTCCACCAAGAATTCTTGCCAGCTCGTCGATCATCTCATCGTTATTTAATTCCCTGATGATTGTCTCTGTCGTTATCCCGTCTGTCTGCTTCTCAATTATAAAATGTGCATCGGCCATCGAAGCTATTTGTGCAAGATGAGTAATACATATAATTTGATGATGCNCCGCTAATTCTGACAGCTTCTCTGATACCTTTTGAGCAGTTCTTCCGCTGATTCCGGTATCGATTTCGTCAAAAATCAATGTTTCGATATCATCATTCTCGGCTAATACAGATTTTATACCCAACATGATTCTGGAGAGCTCGCCTCCTGATGCCACTCTGGATAGGGATTTCAATTCCTCACCGGGATTCGTAGATATTATGAACTCCGCGTCGTCAAATCCATTCGATGAATNTGAAGCATTCTTACTGAAGCTTATATCGAATTTAACATCCAGGAAGTTTAAGTCAATCAAAGCCTCTTTAATCCTAGAAGTCAGCTCCTTACCCTTTCGTTTTCTTATTTCTGNTAATCTACCGGAAAGCTCATTTAGCTTGTCCTCTTCGACTTTCAGACTAATCCTAAGCTTCTCCATGTAGGCATCATAATCCCTATATCTCTCAAGCTTCTTCTCACATTCCTCCAGGTAGTTATGTATCTGCCCGATATCGGAACCATACTTCTGTTTTAAATGATTTATCAAATCCAATCTTTTTGTTATTTCATATAGTTCCTCTTCATTATTGTCCAAGCCTGATAAATACTGAGATAAATCCCTGTTGAAATCGTTAAGTAGTTCCTCCACATCAGTAGCTTGTGCTAATAGTTCTCCTANTTCATTATCATATTCTACAAGCTTTGTAAGCTGACGAACAGCTCTTCCCATGTTGTCGCCTGCCTGACCGGTATCATAGCCTGTCAGATTATATACCGTCTGTAAGCCTTCTGAAATCGTATGGGCATTGGAGTATTTTTTGTATAATGTCATTAACTCCTCATCCTCACCCTCGACTAGAGCGGCACTTCTGATTTCATTGGCTTCATATTCAAGAAAGGAGATCTCCCGCAGTCTNTTCTCTTCATCGATACCGGCGTTATCGTATTCATGCTTTAATGAAATATAAGCCTTATATACCTCCTGAAGCTCCTGCTTAAGAGTTCCTATCTCATCTTTTGCAAAACGGTCAACAATCTCCAAATGCTTTGTTTTATGCAATAAAGATTGATGCTCGTGCTGCCCGTGTATATCTATCAGCATCTCAGCAATGGAGGTAATTGTGCTTCCGGGAACATTTTCACCATTTAGCCTGTATATACTTCTATTTGGCATTATTTTTCTCGATATAATTATCTGATTATCATTTATTGGAATGTCCAGTCTGTTCATAGCCTCATGAACTGCTCTGTCCTCTGTATCAAATACCAGTTCCACAAGAGCATAATCTGCCCCGCTTCGAAGAATATCCTTAGATACCCTCGCTCCGAGGGCACAGTTTATCGAATCTATGATAATAGATTTGCCCGCTCCGGTTTCTCCGGTAAGTATATTTAAATTGTTTTTAAAGTATACCTCGACTTCATTTATAATGGCAAAGTTCTTAACGTGCAGACTTACTAACAAATCGCACCCTCCTTATATGATGTCATTCTTTGTGTTTAAACGTGTGTTCTGTAAGAATTCTATCATACCTATATTTATTTATCAATTAGCTAATATTATGTGGAGAAATTTTTGTCTATTTATACCAAGAAATCCGACTTTTATGGTAATAGATACTAATATAGGGATGTTTCAAAACATTGAAACATCCCCGGTTCGATGCTCGGTACTTATTAATGTACCGCTTCACACTATTTAATCTTTGTAACCGTTAGTTTACAAGTCAGCTTTCTTCCGTTAACGGTTGCGGTAATGACTGTGGTACCTCTTGCTTTTGTTATTATCATTCCGTTTCTGACTTCGGCTATTGAAGGATTGGCAACATCCCAGGTAACCCTCGAGGTCGCCCCTTCTACATATAAGGTATATCTGCTGTATTGCTCTAATTCCAGCTCGGTTACATTAAGACCTATTACAGTAACCTCTATTGTCGCTGTCTTTCCTGAGTCTGTCATGGCTGTAATATAGGCCGTTCCCGTTGCATTTGCCCTGATTCTTCCGTTGGTTTTACCCACACTGGCAACAGAGGTATTATCCGAACTCCAGGTTATGCCGTCGGTAGAGCTTATCGGATTTAACACCGGCTTAACATCTCTTTGCTCTCCCTGTATCATAACAACCTTTTTATCTGATAACACGATTGATGTTGCCGGAACTCTTTTATATACAGTAATATAGGTTATCGCAAACTTACCGCTGCTATCCTGGGCAGATGCTATAACAGAGACCGTGCCTTCCTTTAGTGCCGTGACGTATCCGTCCTCATCCACAATAACTATNCCGTCCTGACTGACACTAAATGAGGGTATTTTATAGGTAGCATTCGATGGCTCTATCTTTGCCTTTATCTGCTTTGTTTCTCCCTCCAGCATTGTCAGATAACTTTTATCTACAGTAACTCTTGTTACCGCTCTAACGACTTCGACCTCACAGCTTGCCTCGGCTCCGCTTCCATCCAACGCATATGCCGTAATTGTTGCAAATCCATATTTATTTCCTGTTACTTTACCGTTCTTATTAACGGAAGCAACGTCATCATCACTGGATACCCATCTGAACTGTTGATCCGTGGCAGTCTCATTTTCAATTATAACATTCAGAGTAAATGATTTATTGAGACCCAACCTGTATTCTTCATGGTCCAGAGTCATGGATGTTATCCGTTCTCTAACGGTTACTACACAATTTGCAGTGTATCCGCCGTCCAATGTGGTCGCCGTTATAATTGCCATTCCTGCTTTAACACCCACTACCTCTCCGGTATTTGATACTGTTGCCACGTTAGTATTGGAGCTTTTCCATTCGACTCCAAGGTTNGAAGCCTCACTAGGCGATACCGATACCTTGAGGTCAAAACTTTCCCTAACATAGATTGTCTTCTCTGAGAAATTCATGATAATACCGCTGACAGGTTGTTTTACGGTTACCTTAACGTAAGACATTCCTCCGGACTCGGTCCTTACTATCACGAATGCAACACCGGGACCCTTTGCGGTAACCTCTCCCTTTTCATTAACGGTAATAACCTTGGTATCACTGGCCTCCCATAACAATTCCGAATCTGTCGCATTGGCAGGTATAAGGGTATATTCCAATTTATGAACCTGTCCGGTAAACAGTTCAAGCTCAGCACTGTCAAACTTTATACCCTCTGCTATTTGTCGGACATTAATAGTACAGTAAGCGGTATGACCACCGTCCAGTGTCTTTAACATTATTACTGTGGATCCAACCTGTCTTGCTGTTACTCTTCCTGCCGAGTCCACTGAAGCTACATTGCTCTTCGTTGAAGTCCATGTAACTGCAGTCTTACTGGCATTTGCGGGAAGTACCGTATAGGTAAGTCTTTTGCTTTGTCCCACATACATCGTAACCTCACTCTCATCTAAGGCNACGGTACTTACAGGCACTTCAATATTTATATTACATAATTCCATTATCTCCGGATTGTCTGCCGATCTTGCTATTATGGTCACTTCACCCGGCTTTACCAGAGTCACTAATCCATTCTCATTTACTCTAGCTATCTGTGGATTCGATGATGTCCAAATTATCTCTTTATTCAATGCATTTTCCGGATAGACTATTGCTCTAAGCTGAATACTCTTAGCATCTATATTAATATTTACATTGGTATCCGATAATGCTATTCTTGTCACCGGTTGCCTTATTGTTACATGGCAATAACCCACTACAATATTGTCTTCGTTAATCGCAGATATTACAGCATTTCCACCGGCTACACCCTGAACTGTTACGGTTAAGGGATTAGCCTCGATAATTCTTACCACCCTTTCATCGGATGTCTTCCAGTTAAGTCTGATTCCACTTAGCTTAGGGGTAATATTGGCATGTAACGTCTGATATTCTCCGATAGCCAGATTGAGTGTAGGGGGATCTATGGTAATATTGGTTACAGATTGCTGTACGGTGATTTCACAGGTTGCCCGCTTAACAACCCCCTGTATGTTTTGCTGTGCCGTTATAATTGCCACACCCGGACGAAGGGCGGTAACCAGACCGTCTTCTACTGTGGCAATATGAGGAGCATCACTACTCCAGATTATTGGTTCTGCGGGATCTGTTACTATGGCATGTAACAGTAATGTGCCTGAGGTATAAAGCATTGCCTCTGTTGCACTTAAGGAAATGCCGTCTATAACCGTAACATGAATCGTCTTCGTATCCACTACGATTGAGCTGTCATATAAATCAGACGATGTCTTATAGACAAGGTTAATCGACACCTTACCCTTTCTTCTGGCTGTTATAACTCCTGTTTTACTATTTACCTGAGCGATATTAGAGCCTCCCGCCCCCTGTTCTCCATAATTATATTCAAAGATACTAAAATTAGGGATATTGGAGTTCTCCACAATATCATATGTATCCCCTACGTTCATAATTATATGCTCATCCCCGAGATATATCGGAACGATTATCTTCATGTATGCGTAGGGTGCATTGGTATTATAATTATAATTCTCGTTGGCAAATGCATAAATCTCATATGTACCCGCTTTTACTCTGCTAAAGGTTACGCTTCCGCTGTTTTCACTGATTGCATAACTCAGCTTATCAGCAGTAGGCTTCTTACCCGTGCTGGAATCTATTATTTCCCACTTTAAGTTCGTACCATATGTGGCATTTGACTCTAATATAAAGTTAGAGGGTACGCCGTTTACAGGCGTATAGTTGTTTTTATCATTACCCGAATTAGCGACTATATGATTTCCTTCGTAATCATCAAAGGTAAGGCTGAATTTCGGTGAAACCACAACCATCATGGTTATCGACAGATACCTGTCCTGCGAAGACATGGTGTTGGTTGTAACGGTAATTCGGGCGCTGCCGCTTCCGACCGCAGTAACCTTACCTGTCTCATCGACTGTTGCCACGCTTTCATTCTCGCTTTCCCAGGTCACCGCTGCTGCAGATATTGCACTTCCCGTAACAGTACCTGTCTCATCATCATAGTTAACATACTTTAAGTATACCTGCTTTTCATCACCTATTTCATTAATAACAAGTATCTTTTCTGAGTTGTCGTCGCTACGGTCATTCCGGTCTTCTGATAGTCAAATTCAAGATTAATCTTCACCAGACAGCTTAAGGAATATGTATAGGAACCATGCTTAACGACTGCTGTTATTGTGGAATAACCGGGGCCCTTTCTAACCATATTAACAAAGTTTGAGCCAAATTCTGTGGGCTCCAGGGTAACTACTCCGGGTTCGGATGAAACCCAAGTAACTTCCGTTTCAGGTTCCCATGTTCCGGCAGTTATATTCAGCCGAACGTTCTGACTTTTCATCTCGTATTCTGTACCGGCCTGTTTCTGCTGTCCGTTAAACACAAAATAATACTCATCAGGCCTGGGTATCTCGGAAGCCTGAGCAGTATTATTTGATGTTAAATATATAGCCGCGGTTGATATTATACATAATGCTAAGAATATACCTATTCTTTTTGCCTTTCTCATCTGTAACCTCCTATAAACGGTTGTCCTCGGTGTTTCCTCTATGATTTATATCGGCTTAAATCAGTATTTTATTAGCTTTTCTATATATATTCTAATTGTAAAATTTGGCACTTCTGTGTCAGTATCTATATAGATGCTATTGTTCTGTATTTCTCCTTCATAAATCGATATACAAAACAACTCGACCGTGATATCCAGTCAACCGTCATGGCTATCCATACTCCGAACACACCTAACTCAAATATTATGGCTAATACATAACTTAAGCCTATTCTCCATACCCACATGGATATCATTGATACCCACATGGTAAACTTAACGTCACCGGCAGCCCGAAGCGCATTGGGAAGCGCAAAAGAAGGAGGCCAGAAAAACGTAGAAAGAATACAATGATAGAGCATCAATGTGGATGCCAACTCCGCAGTCACATCACTAACCTGATATATTTTAACTATGGACGGAATAAGGATTATGATGATTATATTGAGTCCTGCCATAATGAAATGAGTCATTTTCATAAGCCTACCGGTATACCGTTTTACGGCTTCATAATCTCCTGCACCGATACACTGACCGACAACCGTTATTAATGCAAGACCTACTGCCGAACCGGGTAATACCCCAAACCCTCCGATATTGCTTGCTATGGCATTGGCGGTAATAGAAGCGGTTCCCAAGCCTGCAATTATACCTTGAACCAAAATCTTACCCACCTGGAATACGCTGTTTTCCATACCGTTCGGTAATCCTATCTTAAGAATACGCTTTATCATGGTCATGTCTGGCTTGAATCTTAGGATATTTCCTATATGAATAGGCAGATTCTTATTGTTAAGAAGCACAAATAGCATAATCGATGAGAATATTCTGGATATCAGCGTCGCTATTGCCGCTCCNNCAACACCCATATTAAATCCAAAGATAAAAACGGCATTGCCGGTGATATTGATTAGATTGGATACGACAGATATTTTCATGGATATCTTTGAATTGCCCATGGAACGGAATAATGCCGCGCATGCGTTATAGACTGCCAGAAAAGGGTATGACAAGGCGGAGTAGAAAAAATATATCCTGGCATTTCTCATGACATCGGGTTCGATTCCACGGTATAAGAGATTAAGTATCAGATTACGTCCAAATAGGGTGATTATCATTAAGAGTAATGAAAGAACGAGGTTTGAAACGATTAGCTGTTCTCCCGCAACTGATGCATTCTTTTCTTTCTTCTGACCTAAGAACTGAGCGGATACTACGGCTCCGCCCGTAGCCATTGCACTGAAGAGTCCTATCAAAAGCACATTTATACTATCCACGATGGAAACACCGGATACCGCTGCCTCTCCGACTCTGGCAACCATAATACCGTCTGCCATACCCACCGTTACAATTAGAATCTGCTCGATTATCAGCGGTATTATCAGCTTTATTAAATATTTTCTAGTAAACATATAATCTCTCCAAAGTATTTANTTTTATTTCTCAATAGTATTATTCTTAATTCACAAAGTATTAAAGAGGGTTACCACACTAAAATAGTCTGGCTACCCCCTATATATCTCATAAATATAATTAACCTGTTTTAGCAAATCCCATATTAGTTTCTCTTGGTTCCGATAGTTACATGAGCAGGCTCTGCTTTATAATTACTCCTGTTAATCAGCTCTCTGCTTATTTCAACCCCATTTTCATATACTACCTTATAAAGCTCCGCTTCATAGCCCTTCTTGGCACTCTGTGTTACCTTCCTGTAGGAAATAGGTTTCGTAGGGTCCTCGGTCACCTTATCCTTTGACGGAGGTTGTGTTTCACTAAGAACCTTATTTTCAAATTTCACAACTCTGTTAGACGTGTCTCTTGTCTCATGACCCCAGATTCTAAATGTGATTTTCCTNTCCTCACTAAAGGCCTCTATAAGTATCGGCATATCTGTACTGTTCTTAAATCTAAAATTCTTAGAACCCTCAGCAATAGCCGCATCATATGCCAGATCCACATAGGATACTGTCATGGAGTGAGCAGAACGTTCAACAATATCAAGCTCGGCAATTAACGCTGCATTATACAGAGTAGTCGTTACCTGACAGGCACCGCCNCCAATGGTCTGCTCGATTCGTCCGGCATTATATGAACCTGCCATATAATAGCCGTTATCAATTGAAAACGGAAGCAGATAATCATAGCTTGAGAATACTTCTCCGGGATAAAGTACAGCATTGTTTATTAGTCTCGCACCATTTGCGAGATTGGCAGCCCTGTCCTCACTGGAGCTTTTATACTCAGTGGTGAACTCACCTAAAATCGAAGTGCACTGCTCTAGAGACTCTTTGGTAAACTGCGGTTGCAAATCAACCATTGCCGCATGTACCACGAAATCCATCCGATTCCAGTTATTCAACTTCTCCTTAATAGCCAAGAATGTCGGTTCCACATCCATTTTTCTTCCCAACACATGATCGATGAATTGAAACTTACCGTTTTTTCTGGTAAACGAAGCATTCTTTGGATGTACGGTATATTTCTCTGCACCGTCCTCAATTATCATCCTAAGCTTATTCTCATCATATGTATATGTGAGTGGATATACCTTCTTACCATGCTCAATATCCTTATTATCCTTATATCTNTTAATCAGGTTTCCGGATTTACCAAGACCAATGGCATGCTTGATATGGTTATTAGGCTCGTATGTATAACCCAGTTCACCCATGGTAGTAATAATGGTATTATCTCCTACGACGACAGCAAAGCTCTTACTGCGAAGCTCCTCCATATGCTTTTTCANTGCCGCCTTCGCCTCATTGACCGTCATTCCACTTATATCAACGGTATCGATAAACACACCGTTGGCTATAGTATCCTCATCATCAGCAGCATATGCTGTATGCGGATTCCATAAATTGAGCAGCCCAAAAGACATAATCAGCATACAAAATATATATTTAAATAACCTCTTCATATCAGTCTCCATTCTATAAAACACAAGTATCAAAAGTGAATATGTATTATTATTTTATCATAAGTTGGCCATTTAGCAAGATACTTTTGGTACCAGGTACCGTACCTGGTAC